>JGI24709J26583_10001798_pt1 | contig 17997 bp, 18 predicted proteins | sample BioPla2DNA1_FD_26583 | JGI IMG/M metagenome (IMG submission 26583) | reverse complement strand
GTTTTTTATTTTACTTTAAAATATAATTATCTTTCAAAATTCTCTCCATTATAAATTCTTAATTGTTAATAGTTCTTGCAAATTAAGAAAGCCTGTTAGCTCTTCCCTGTTAACTTTTACCTATTACCTATTATTCCCCCTTACTTATTACTTTTTATTAATTTTGCTATAAAAAACCCTTCCATATATTCATTGGGAATTATTCTTATGGCTTTATAAAGTTCCTCATTATAATTTTTATCTTTATACTTAGTTAAACCCCTTATAGAGTTCTTTATATCTAAATCTATTTTTTCTAATCTTAAATCATTGTATTTATTTAATGCATAATCTATTATTTCTTCATTTTCAAAAGGGTTTATTGTGCAAGTAGAATATACAATAGTACCTCCTGGTTTTAATGCATTATAAGCACTATCAAAGAGCTTTTTTTGCATTTTTGAATGGGATAATATTTTTTTCTTATTCCAAGATAAAAGTTTTTTATTCTTTTTTAAGGTAATTATTCCTTCTCCACTACAGGGAGCATCTAATAGTATTCTATCAAAGTAATTTTTCAATCTTTTGCCAATGGTTCTTCCATCTGAACCTAAAACTATAATTGATGAAGCTCCCTGTTTTTCAATGTTGTATTCTAATCTTTTCCTTCTTATTTCATTCATATCATTGGCTAAAATTGTAGCATTATTATTTATTAAATTAGCAACATATAGACTTTTCCCTCCTGGAGCTGCGCACATATCTAATATTGTTAAGTTTTCTTCTAAGTCTAAAAACAAAGGTGGAAGCATTGAAGATATATTTTGAACATATATTTTACCTTCCTTGTAACTTTCTAAATTCCTTAAAGTTCTTTCTTTAGCCCCCTTAGCTATAAAGGCGTTCTTTACAAAAGAACAATTTACAGCCTTTATTTTATTTTTATTTAACTCCTTCATTACTTCATTTATATTAGCCTTTAATGTATTGATTCTAAAATTAATATATCTTCCCCTAATATAACTAGCATAAATCTTGTCCAACTGCCCATTTGTATATATACTTTCTAATATTTCAATTAGCTCCTCTGGTAAGTTATTTTTAGCCTCCTTAATTGACATTAAACCCCTCCTAAACTTTCATAGTAATATCTTACTTTTGAAAATTTAACATTATGCCGAAGATAAGGTTATTAATTTTTTAATTTATAATAAAATAAAAGGCGAAGATAAATAGGATATGTTCATTTCACATATCCTATTTATCTTCGCCTAGTAATATTCACCACTTTTTAATGTATAATGTAGAAAGGACATTGTGCATTCTGCATTATTTTGCTTCGCAAAATATTAAACATATAAAGGATGATTCTCACATAACTTGCTAACTCTATCTTTCAAAGCTTGGATATCTGGTTCCTTAACTGATAAAGCATCATTTATAATTGAAGCTATTTCCTTCATATCTTCAGTATTAAATCCTCTTGTAGTAACTGCTGGCGTTCCTATTCTTATTCCTGAAGTTATTGATGGTTTTCTTGTTTCATTAGGAACAGTATTCTTGTTTACAGTAATTCCAATAGAATCTAATAATATTTCTGCATCTTTTCCAGTAATATCTTTACTTGTTAAATCTACCAATATTAAGTGATTGTCTGTTCCATTTGATACTATTTTAAATCCATGTTTTTTTAATTCTTCTGCTAAAGTTATTGAATTTAAAACAACCTTTTTAGTATATTCTTTAAAACTTGGATCTAATGCTTCTTTAAAACATACGGCCTTTGCAGCTATTGTATGTATTAATGGACCCCCTTGAATTCCTGGGAATATTGTTTTATCAACTTGCTTTGCATATTCTTCTTTACAAAGGATTAAGCCTCCCCTTGGCCCTCTTAATGTTTTATGAGTTGTAGAAGTTACAAAATCTGCATATGGTACTGGTGATGGATGTTCTCCTGCCGCTACAAGGCCAGCAATATGAGCCATATCTACCATGAAATAAGCATTAACTTCATCTGCAATTTCCCTAAAAATTTTAAAGTCGATAACTCTTGAATATGCACTAGCTCCTGCAACTATAAGCTTTGGTTTATGCTTTAATGCCATTTCTCTTACTTCATCATAATCTATAGTTTCTGTTTCCTTATTCACCCCATAGGAAACAAAGTTAAATAATTTTCCAGAAAAGTTTACTCCTGAACCATGAGTTAAATGACCTCCATGACTTAAGTCCATGCCTAAAACTGTATCTCCCGGTTGAAGAATTGACATATAAACTGCCATATTTGCTTGAGATCCTGAATGGGGCTGAACATTTGCATGCTCTGCTCCAAAAAGCTCTTTTGCTCTTTCTCTAGCTAATTCTTCTACTTGATCAACTATATGGCATCCACCATAATATCTTTTACCTGGATAACCTTCAGCATACTTATTAGTTAAATAAGACCCCATTGCCTCCATTACAGCTTTAGATGCAAAATTTTCAGAAGCAATAAGCTCTATTCCATCCTGCTGCCTTTTTAATTCCATTTCAATTAATTCAAAAATTTCTTTGTCTGTTTTTGAGATTACTTCAAAATTCATAATAACCACCCTTTTCACTTTTTAGTAAAATTATATATAACAATTCTACAATAATCAATTAATATTTTATTTTTAATATTTCTTTTTACAAATTTATATGTATTAATTTCCTTTTTACTTGTATTATTAGTTGTATAATAAGTTTTGCTATAATATTTTTATTATTATATTTTTATCATGGTATAATATATTATAATTTTTAAATGATGGAGTGAAAGTAAAGTTATGGATATGAATGAACTGCTTCATGTAGCCACCTTTGCAGGTAAAATAATTCTTGAATCTGGGGGAGAAACTTATAGGGTAGAAGAAACAATTTGGAGAATTTGCAAGATTTACGGTATTGAAGAAGCAGAAAGCTTTGTTACACCTACCGGAATTATGGTTTCTATCATTGACCAGGGCAGAACCTATTCACTTATAAGAAGAATCTCAAAAAGAACTATTGATTTAAACAAGGTAGATAAAGTAAATTACTTATCACGAAATATTATATCTAAAAATTTATCAGTTTCTGATTTAAAAAAAGAATTAGAAATTATTAGTAATGGNGAAAGATACAGTAAAAAAATTGAAATATTATTTTCCGCCTTTAGTGCTTTTTGTTTTGTTTTATTAATTCATGGTGAACTTAAAGAAGCTATTTCAGCATTTTTTATTGGCTCNATAATAAAACTTGCTTCAAATAAATTTTCGGAACTAGGAATAAATGAATTTTTTATAAACTCTATTTGCGCCTCTATTGCCGCAAGTTTTTCTATTGTATTACAACAATTAAATCTTATTAGCAATATGGACAAAACTATTATAGGATCAATTATGCTTTTAGTTCCAGGACTTGCAATTACTAATGCAATAAGAGATACAATTTCAGGTGACTTATTAGCAGGGTTAATAAGGGCCGCTGAAGCCTTTTTAATTGCTATATCAATAGCTATTGGGACAGGCCTTGTATTGAGCTTTTGGTTTAATTTCTTAGGAGGCCACTAGTATAGGGAAAAAAGCAAAAGTAGACTTATTCAAATATTTACTTTGAATAAGCCTACTTAACTGTGAACCGCAGCCTTTTAACTATCCGCTAGAATAACTATTCTTCTATTGATATAGCTGATACAGGACATCCTTCACAAGCTTCTCTTGTAGCATCTTCATGCTCAGCTGGAATTATTCCTTCTATAGCTTGAGATACTCCAGTTTCTAGTGAGAATACTTCAGGACAAATACCTTCACATAGTCCACAAGATATACATGTATTTTCATCAACGAATGCTTTCATTTATTTTTCCTCCTTAAAAACTTATACAATCATAAGTTTAATATATATTCAATATACATANATTATTAAATAATTATTTATATTTGTCAATAACTTTTATTATTTAACATTTTAAAATAGTTTCTTTTTAATTTTATACTCTAAATAATTCAGTTACTTGAATTATTAGCTTAATTCTGCACTGCGAACTTTGAACTGTAACCTGATTTAAAGTAGTTCTATACCATGTTCTTTACAGATGTTTAAATTCTTTTCATCCCAAAAACTAGCCTGAACTTCACCTATATGAGCCTTATTTAAGAAAAACATACACATTCTTGATTGTCCAATTCCTCCCCCTATTGTATAAGGAAGCTCTCCATTTAGAAGCATTCTATGGAAGTCTAATTTTCTCCTATCATCGTTTCCTGAAACTCTAAGTTGGTAATCTAAAGCTTCTTCATCAACTCTTATTCCCATTGATGATAATTCTATTGCCCTATCTAATAAAGGATACCATAATAATATATCTCCATTTAACTTCCAATCGTCGTAGTCTGGACTTCTTCCATCATGTTTTTCTCCTGATTTTAACTTATCTCCAATTTGCATAATAAACACAGCTTTATGCTCTTTACAAATTGCATCTTCTCTTTCCTTTGATGTTAAATTAGGGTATAAATCCTCTAATTCTTGACTAGTTATAAAGAAGATTTCCTTTGGAAGTTTATTTTCAGCTTGAATCAATTCACTATTTACAAACTTCTCTGTTTCTAAAAAAACATTATATATTGATTTAACTACCTCTTTTAAAGTGTCTAAATTTCTATCCTTTTTATTTATTACCTTTTCCCAATCCCATTGATCTACATATATTGAATGAATATTATCTAATTCTTCATCTCTTCTTATTGCATTCATATCCGTATATAAGCCTTCATTTTCCTTAAAGCCATATCTATAAAGACTTAATCTTTTCCATTTTGCTANGGAGTGAACTATTTCTACCACCGCCCCATTTGCAAGTAAATCAAATTTTACTGGTCTTTCTACCCCGCTTAAATTATCATTTAATCCACTTTCACTTTCAACAAATAAAGGGGCTGATACTCTTATAAGATTAAGAGCTTCTGATAATTTTTTCTCAAAAAAATCCTTGATTCTTTTTATATTTACTTCTGTTTCGATTAATGTTGTATTACTTTTATAATCCTTTGGTATTATTATTCCTTCAATATTCATCTGAAGTCCTCCTTTTATAAGTTTCAAAATTTTATCTTTTACAAACAAAAAACTTCCATCCTTATATAAAAATATAAAGGATGGAAGTGAATTTCCATGGTGCCACCTTAATTCACTATTATTTCTNAATAATAGCCTCTTCGAGTACAAATATATATACTCTATCACTATAACGGGTGAACCCGGTACTGCCTACTGGTTGTTATCTTTCAGAGTACAGCTCCGAGATGTTATTCAAACTAACTACCTTATTCTACTTCCAGCTATAATAGAACTCTCTGTGAAGGATCATTAATTTTACTTCTTCTCTTCATTGCTTTTATTTAAATTCTTACCTAACTTCTTGTTTAATTTCTTGTTAACTATCTTATCATTATAATATTCAATTGTAAATAGTTTTNCACTATAAAATTTATTTAACAAAGGTATTTATAGTCTTAATTAATTCTTTTAGGGATTCCTGCTCCTTTGAATCCTTCTCTATACCTAAGCAATTATTTGCATAATATTCGATAGTTAAACCACCAACTTTATTTATTGCTGATCTTATTGCAGATATTTGAACAAGTACATCTGGACAACAAACGTTTTTTTCCATCATTCCTTGAATTCCTTTTACTTGTCCCTCAATTCTCTTTAATCTTACCATTATATCTTTTTTTAACTTTTCATTTTCTAATTCCATTGTTAACCTCCCTATATTACTATACCAATACGGGGTATATACTTTATTATATCTAATTCATTTACAAAATACTACAAAATTTAATAATTATTCTTTCTCTTATAAAAAAGATTATGAAATGGGGCTGAATTATTAAAAATTTCACTTATTATGTTACTTTGAAATACAGTATCAGGAAGATCATATATTGCTATGCTTCCCTTTTCCATTAAGCAAACCATATCTGAATAAAAAAAGGCATTACTTAAATCATGTAGAACCATAATAATTGTTTTNCCCATACTTTTTAGTTCTTTTATTATTTTTAGTATTTCCAATTGATAAGAAATTTTCTTAGCTATATCCTTACTTGACATATTAGAGAGTATTTCACCATTTAAAAGAACTTCACCTGAAATAGGTTTCAACAAACTAGAAGCTGTCTTTAAAAGTGTTGTTTTTCCGCAGCCATTTTTACCAATAATAGTTGAAACTGTACCCTTTTTAAACTTAATATTTATATTTCTAATAATCCTACTTTACATGTGGGAGCATCCCTTACTGTAGGAAGTTTTTTTATGAGCGATATTATTTCACAGTTTGAAAAAGAAAATCCTTCTGTTAGNGTTCGTGCATANATAGATAACTCAAAAAATATTATTAAAAAAATCACTTCCGGAAGTCTAGATATTGCTGTAATAGAAGGTAATATCNANACAAAAGAGGTTATATCTAAAAAAATTTATGATGATNAAATGATCCNTATTTGTGGCAAAAATCACCTCTTNCTTCTAAAAAATCCATTCTATTAGAAGATTTAAAAAATCAGGATTTTGTACTTAGGGAGGAAGGCTCTGGAACCAGAGAATTTTTAATGGACTTTGCTAAGTCAAAGAATATACTAATTGTTCAAAAATGGGTATGCCACAGTGCCGATTCTATTTTAAATATTGTTGCTTCTGAACAAGGCTTATCTATACTATCAAAAGCAACTTTATTACACCAAGATAATATAGTACATATTCCCATAACTGATATAAAATTATATAGAAGTTTTAAATTAATTTATCACAAAGATAAACATATATCTTCTGTTTTAGAAAAATTCATTATAATATTCTTCAAGAATTACGCTTCTTATAGCCTCATATCTTATTTCCCTGCTTACAGCTTGTTTTATTAAGCTTATTTTATCTGTACCATATTTACTTATTGCTTCTAATATTTCTTTTTTCTCTTCTTCATTATAGTATTCTTCTAAGTTTAGGTTAAGGTTTAATGGTCCCTTTTCTTTAATATAATCTGTAATATAACCTAATATTGTTGATATAGACACATCAACTTTATTCGCTATTTCTTCTAATGTATTATTTTCTTTTAATAGATCTATAGCTATTTCATCATCTGTTCTAATATCCCCATTTAATGCTATTTTTCTCTTACCTTTTTTTATAAAGTTAACATTAATATTGTTTTCTTTAATAAAGGTATTAACTACTTCTAAAATACTCTCTCCATATTGCTCTATTTTTTTCTTGCCTATACCTGAAATATCAGCTAGTTCTTCAACAGTTCTTGGGTATCTTCCACTTATTTCTTTTAAACTTCTAACTTTTACTATTATTCTATCTAATACCCCTTCCTTTTTAGCAGCTTCCTTTCTTAAATTCATAAGTTTACTTAATAATTCTTCATTTACTTCTACATTTAAATAAGTATCATTGCTGTTTTCATCAACTATTTCATTTACTATTTTTATATTATTTTCATTAACATATTTTAATATTGCTTCAATAAAAATATCTCCATACTTTTCAAGTTTTACTTCTCCAACACCGGAGATATTAATAAAATTTTCCCTAGTTGTAGGATAATACTTACACATTTCCTTTAATGCCACATCTCCAAAAATAACATAAGGTGGAAGATTTTCTTCTTTTGAAATTTGCAGACGTAATTCTTTTAATATCTCAAATAGTTTATTATCTTCATCATGGATCTTCTTAACCTGTACTTCTTTAAATTCCACTTTAACTTCCCCTTTAATTACTTTAAGAGACTTATTATTTGGTTTAACTACAGGATAAGTTCCTTCTAAATAATCAATATATCCGTGNGCAATTAAGGTATTTATAAAGGTTTTTAATTCTTCCTGGCTATATTCTTTCATTATCCCATAAGTTGTTAGTTCGTTAAACTTAAAACCTAAAACTCTACTATTTTTTGATCCTCTTAATACATCTACTATCATAGAAATTCCAAAGGGTCTTTTCATTCTATAAATACAAGATAAAACCTTTTGTGCATCTATTGTTCTATCAACTATTTCACCCTCACTTAAGCAGCTGCTGCAATTGTTACAATCTTCTTCTAAAATTTCTCCAAAATAACTTAATATATATTTTTTGTAACAGCCATTACTATAAATTAGTTCTTCCATTTGCCTTAGCTTGTTATATTGATTTTGCTTCCTTAAAGGATTTTCTGTGCTGACTTCTATTAAATATTTTTGCGTTTGTANATCTCCTGGAGAAAATAATAAAATACATTCACTTTTATCTCCATCTCTTCCTGCCCTACCTATTTCTTGATAGTAACTTTCAATATTCTTAGGCATGTTATAATGAATTACATATCTAATGTTTGGTTTATCTATTCCCATTCCGAAGGCATTTGTAGCAACCATAATATTAATTCTATCATTAATAAAATCATCTTGATTTATCNTTCTTTCTTCATCCTTCAGACCAGCATGGTACTTAGAAGCTTTATAGCCCTTTGTTATTAGCAATTGGCATATATTATCAACTTCCTTTCTTGTAGCTGCATAGATAATTCCTGATTCATCTTTATTTTCATTAATATATTTAAGTAAATAATCTTTTTTATTCTCTCCTTTTAATATATTAATAAATAAATTTTCCCTATTAAAACCTGTAACATATATTTTAGGGTTTTCTAAACCAAGTAATGTTATAATATCTCTTTTAACTTCTTCCGTTGCTGTTGCTGTAAAAGCAGTTATTATTGGTCTTCTATTTAATTTTTCTATAAAATACTTTATTCTTTTGTAGCTTGATCTAAAGTCATGTCCCCATTGGGAAACACAGTGAGCTTCGTCAATAGCAACTTGCCTTACATCACAATTTGATATAGCCATAATAAACTCATAAGATTCAAGCCTTTCTGGGGCTACATAAATTATTTTATACATATTTTTTTCTATGTTATATATAATTTCATTAAATTCACTAGTAGTTAATGAACTATTTAAAAATGCAGCTTCTATTCCCATAGCCTTAAGGGTATCAACCTGATCTTTCATTAAAGATATTAAAGGTGAAATTACTATTGTTACCCCATCTAAAATTAAGGCTGGTATTTGATAACATAAAGACTTTCCACCACCAGTTGGCATNATTGCCAAAACATCNTCACTATTTATAATACTGTTAATTATATTTTCTTGGCCTTTTCTAAANGTTTTATATCCAAAATACTTTTCTAATATTTCATATTTTTTATCTACCATAATACACCCCTCGGATTCAGTTTTCAGTTTTCAATTTTTAGTTTTCAATTCACAATTCATAATACACAATTTCGGATGATTTTCAACGAGTTAAAAATCTATAATAGAATTTTTTTAATAAATAAAAAAGAGGTATTTCTTAAACTTTGTTTTGAAATATCTCCTTTTTGCTTAAAATCATCCTTATTTAATTATAGACCTTTTTTTACTTTTATAGTATAAAATTTTGTATATTATTATAAAGATTACAATTAAAGCTACAATTATTATTGCATATAGCTTAAAAACATCTTCTGGTAACACTTTTATAATTGGATCTGTTTTTTCATCGAAAATCCAGTAGTCATTTTTAAAAAATATTTTATGAAAAATAACAAAGGCCTTTGAAAAATTAGTAGTAATTGCAATTAATAATATGGTAAAGATAGTAATTAATATATTTGCACCATTATTAAATATTTTTACTATTTCATTTTTTTCTTTTTTATACTTTTTTAATAATAAGTAAATAGAAAATATTATTATAGATAAAATAACTATTAAATATATTCCTAAAAATATTTTTTTAACTTCATAAAAATGAAATTCTCCCCCTTCACTCATTATGAAGTTATTAAATTTAAGTTTTTCTATAAAGGGATTTTGTAGATAATTAATAAGTCCTTTATAATCTTCTAGCAACATTTCTTTTGTTATTTTTACTTCCTTTAAAAGATCATACTTATCTATAGCGTAAACATAAATAGACTTAATGTTTAACACAGTAATTACAGATATGCCAACTGTAAATAATGCTGCAATTAAAGATAAAAATAAATCTGAAATTAATTTAAATATTTTTTTCATAATCTTCCCCACTATTTTATATAAAAATATACTCTTAATTTTTATTTTACTATATTTTTATGGTAGATAAAGGCTGTTATTAAAACAGCAAAACTTATTAAAAGATACAGAATTAACATTGGATTGCTAAAGCTTCCTACTAAAGTAATAATAGAACCTAAAGTAGCNAATATAGGATTTATCTTCCCTTTCCATATTCCCTTAACTTCACCTTCAAGGCCCATTTTAAACACTTTAAAATATAGTAATATGTACAATAAATAGTTTACAGCAATGGATATTTCAGATACATCTCCATTAGGCATTAGGTTATATTTTTGTGTTATATAATGAACTACCAGCCAAATTAGTGAAAATATATATGATAAAAGAGCTGATTTTATTGATACTGAAAGTTTCTCATTTATAATACTAATCCCCTTAGAATTAGGTATCATATTTCTTATTGCTAAAGAATAAGGCATCCTTATATAGCCTAAAATTAATCCGTTTAATGTGCCCACTATAGAAATTACAACAAAGGTAATAATTATATTTCCTCCTAGAGGACCAAATATACCATTAGCAGCCACATCAACGTGAGCATCTCCTAAAGCCANTATTTGTTCAGGTCCCACATAGATACTTATGCCAACAAAATATAGGACATAAATTAATACTATAAAAATTGGTGCAATAATTAAAGCCCTTGGTAAATTCTTTTTTGAATCTTTTATTTCATGAGCTATTGAAGTAGATACTATCCATCCATCTAATGAAAAAGCTATAGGTGCTATTGCTGCAAGCCAAGAAATAGATTCACCAATTGGTGAATTATTCAAAGTAATTTCTTGGGTATTACCAAATAGTATTCCTGAAGCTGCAATTAATAATAAAGGAAGAATCTTTATTATAGTTGCTGCATTTTGAAAGAATCCGCCAAGAATTTTAGATAAAATATTAATTACATATAAAAAGCTTGCAACTCCTATTCCTATTAAACATTGTAGCAATAGGCCTCCTTCTATTCCAAGCAATATACAAATGTATATTCCTGTAACCCAAGATATAACTGCAATTAATGATGGGTAATATACAAATGTATGAAACCAGCCAAAAGAACAGGCAACAGACTCATTATATGAATCCTCTGCATATGTAATTATCCCTCCTGCCCTAGAATCTCTAGATGCTAGTTCTCCTATTGTTAAACCTCCAAAAATAATTCCTAGTGCAGCTATAAAAAAAACTATAACTCCTAAAGTTATACTTCCCTTTGTAGCAATTAAAATATTATCACTCTTAAAAAATATTCCTGATCCAATTACAATTCCAACAATCATTGCAATTGAAGTTAATAATCCATATTCTTTTTTCTTCATTTGCCTTTTCCTTCCTTCGATTATTACCAAACAAAATACACTTTTATAATTTTAGCATTTTCTTTTTAAAAATACACTTTTTTTAAACGGTTACATTATAAAATCAATAATAAATCACCACTGCTAAATATTTATATTGTATTTTTTACTTCGATATGTTAATATATTTTTAAATTATTTCAAATAATTATATTACTTTATTAACAAAATGAATCAATATTTATTTTTTTAATATTTAATGTCAGGGGGATATTTATGAACAAAAAATTATTATGCGGTGTTTTGTCGCTAACACTAGGATTATCAGTACTAACAGGATGCTCTTCATCTGGGGCAGGAAATGAAGATGTCATTAAAATAGGAGGACTTGGACCATTAACTGGTGATGCTGCAACATACGGACAATCAGTTAAAAACGGTGCAGAATTATATGTTGAAGAAATCAATAATACCGGTGGAATAAACGGAAAGAAAGTAGAATTAGTATTTGAAGATGATCAAGCTGATCCAAATTCTTCAATGCAAGCATTTAATAAGCTAGTAAATAACGATAAGGTTGTTGGTATAATTGGACCTACTACTTCAGGTGCTGCCCTAGCGGTTGCTCCTAATGCAACTAGCCAAAAGGTTCCAATGATAACACCTTCAGGTACAGAACCTACAATTACAGTAAAAGGTGGCGAATATGTATTTAGAGGATGCTTTGTAGACTCTTTCCAAGGAGAAATGTTAGCTAAGTATGCTAAGGAAAACTTAGGAAAAACAACAGCTGCTGTTTTATATAATGCAGGTTCAGATTATTCAAAAGGAATTGCTGATGCTTTCAAAGCTAAATTTGAAGCTTTAGGTGGNAAAGTTACTGATTACTCAAGTTACAATGATGGAGATACTGACTTTAATGCTCAACTTACAAGCATAAAATCAAATAATCCAGATGTATTAGTACTTCCAGATTATTATAATGTTGTTAGTCTTATTGCAAAGCAAGCTAGAGATAATGGTATTACATCTCAATTCCTAGGTGGAGATGGCTGGGAATCTGAAGAACTTGCTACTATCGGTGGAAATGCTGTAAATGGCGCTTTATATTTAAACCACTACTATTCTGAAGACGAAGATGAGCAAGTTAAATCCTTTGTTGATGCTTATACAGCAAAATACAATGCAGCACCAGATGCATTTGCAGCTTTATCATATGACAGTACTAGAATTTTACTTGATGCTGTTGCAGCAAGCGGTGATTATAGCCCAGAAAAAATAATTGAAGCTATGAAAGCTACTGACCTTGACAGTGTAACTGGACACATTACTTTTGATGAAAATAGATCAGCTGTTAAGAGCGCAACTGTAATTCAAGTGGATGGAGATAATAAAGTTTTAGTTGACAAGGTAAATCCTTAATAACTAACTTATAGAAACAATAAACAGGAGGAGTAGCAATGGAATTTTTACAACAACTTTTAAACGGACTGGCTTTAGGTAGTGTTTATGCTCTCCTAGCACTTGGCTACACAATGGTTTACGGAATTATTAATCTTATAAATTTTGCTCATGGTGAAATTTATATGATTGGAGCTTTTATTGGATATTTTGCATCCACTACCTTTAATTTATCTTTAATACCAACTTTAATAATTGCTATGATTGGTTCAGCTATTCTTGGAATGATAATAGAAAAAGTGGCTTATAAGCCACTTCGTAATTCTCCAAGAATAACACTATTAATTACTGCAATTGGAATGTCACTATTATTACAAAATGGTATGAGGTTTATTGTAGGACCTAATCCTAAACCATACAAAGATCTTATTCCTAATAGCTTTATAAATCTAGGAAACGTACAAATAAATTCTAAAACATTACTAATGCTTGGAGTTTCTGCATTACTTGTTTTACTCCTTCAATTTATTGTATATAAAACTAAAATTGGATTGGCAATGAGAGCAGCTTCTTATGATATAGAAGCTGCATCATTAATGGGAATAAACGTAAACAACACAATTTCTACTACCTTTGCAATAGGATCTGCTCTAGCTGGGATTGCAGGAGTATTAGTTGCAATAGCTTATCCAAGTATAAACCCATATATGGGAACAATGCCTGGACTTAGAGCCTTTGTTGCTGCAGTATTGGGAGGAATAGGCAGTATTCCAGGTGCATTAGTAGGCGGTGTGCTTATTGGATTAATAGAAACTTTAGCTAAAGCATATATTTCAACAAGTTTCTCAGATGCAATAGTTTTTTCAGTATTAATAATAATATTATTATTAAAACCTTCAGGCCTGCTAGGTAAAAAGGCTAATGAGAAAGTGTAGGTGACATATATGAAAGACATTTTTAAAAAGGGTTCTTTTAAGGCATTAATTGCAATTATAGCTGTTTTTGCTTTATTAAATACTCTAATTCAAACAGGAGTAATAAATTATTATTACAGTGGTATTATTAATTTAATATTAATCAATGTAATTCTAGCTGTTTCCTTAAACTTAATAGTGGGTTTTACTGGACAGCTTTGTTTAGGACATGCTGGATTCATGGCAGTTGGAGCTTATATTTCAGCAGTATTAACATTAAAAGCAAATATGCCTTTTGCTTTAGGTATAATAGTTGGCGGTATTGTAGCTTCCCTATTTGCCTTATTAATTGGAATTCCTACATTAAAACTTACAGGAGATTATTTTGCTATTACAACTTTGGCTTTTGGCGAAATAATCAGAGTTATAATAATGAATATGGATTATTTAGGTGGTGCTAGTGGTTTATCTGGTATCCCTATAAAAACTAAATTTCCTATAGCTTTTTTACTAACTGTATTAACAATAGTAGTAATTTATAATATTATTAAATCTTCACATGGACGTGCTATTATTTCAATCCGTGAAAATGAAATAGCTGCCCAAGCTATGGGAGTTAATACCTTTAAGTATAAAGTATATTCATTTGTAATTGCAGCATTTTTTGCTGGTGTAGCTGGAGCCTTATATTCTCACTATATAGGATTCTTACAACCTNTATCTTTTGATTATTTACAATCAATTAATATATTAGTTTTTGTTGTATTTGGCGGTATGGGATCTTTATCTGGCTCAATAATTTCAGCTTCAATATTAACATTCTTACCTGAAGCTTTAAGAAGCATAAATGAATTAAGAATGATAATTTATCCACTAGCTTTAATTATATTGATGATATTTAGACCGCAAGGTTTACTTGGAAATAAAGAAATATCTCTAAAGATCTTTAAAAATTTATCTAAAAGGAAGGAGGATTAAGTATGTTAGCAGTTCAAAATTTATCAATAGAATTTGGAGGCTTAAAAGCAGTTTCAAATCTTGATTTAAATATAAATGATAGGCAGGTAGTTGGCCTTATCGGTCCTAACGGTGCTGGAAAAACAACAGTGTTCAATATGTTAACTGGGGTTTACACTCCTACAGCAGGTCAAATTTCTTATGATGGAGAAAGTATAAATGGATTAAAACCCTATGCAATTACAGAAAAGAAAATAGCAAGAACTTTTCAAAATATAAGATTATTTTCTGAGCTTTCTGTAATTGATAATGTAAAAATAAGCTATAATTATAGAGTTAAATATAACCTTTTTGATTCAATCTTTAGAACTAAAAAATTTAGAGAAGAAGAAAAGAAAATACAAGAGGAATCAATTGAACTATTAAAGGCTTTTTCTTTAGACACTAAAAAAGATGAGCTTGCTAAAAACTTATCCTATGGTGAACAAAGAAGGCTTGAAATTGTTAGAGCCTTAGCTACAAAGCCTTCCCTACTTTTATTAGACGAGCCTGCTGCTGGAATGAATCCACAGGAAACTATTGATCTTATGGAAATGATAAATTGGATTAAAGATAGATTTAATATTTCTGTATTATTAATAGAACATGATATGAAGCTTGTAATGGGAATTTGTGAAAAAATTGTAGTTTTAGACTACGGTAAAAAAATTGCCGAAGGTACACCAGAAGAAATTAAAAATAATCCAAGGGTTATTGAAGCCTATCTTGGAGAGGGGGCATAAAATTGCTACAATTAAAAAATATCGACTTATATTATGATGGAATACACGCTTTAAAAGATTTATCAATAGAAGTTAAAAAAGGTGAAATAGTAACTTTAATTGGTGCAAATGGAGCTGGTAAAACTTCTACATTAAGAGCAATTTCAGGCCTTCACCCTATTAAAAATGGTACTATCACTTATAATGGAAAAGATATAAAAAAGGTTCCTGCTAATAAAATTGTAAGTCTTGGCCTTTCCCATGTACCAGAAGGAAGAAANATATTTGCTAACTTAACAGTTTATGAAAATCTTTTATTAGGAGCTTATTTAANAAAAGATAAAAAGGGAATTCAAGAAGATTTAGAAGAAATTTATAAAAAATTTCCTAGACTAAAAGAAAGATTGAAACAACAAGCTGGTACCCTATCAGGTGGTGAACAGCAAATGCTTGCAATAGGACGTGCTCTTATGAATAGACCTGATATGCTAATTCTAGATGAACCATCAATGGGACTAGCACCACTTGTAGTTAAAGAAATCTTTGATATTATCAAGGAAATAAATGAATCTGGTACTACTATCCTTTTAGTTGAACAAAATGCTAATATGGCTTTATCTATAGCAGATACAGCTTATGTTTTAGAAACTGGAAAGATTGTATTAAGTGGCAATGCTAAGGAAATAGCAAATAACGATTCTGTTAGAAGTGCTTATCTTGGANAATAAGATAGTAAAATATAAATAACAATTAAGCGGTTTTCAGTACAAGCTGAGAACCGCTTAATTGTTATTTTTTTATTTTTAAATCTCCCCTTCAAAAAATTTAGAACAAAAAAATTAATATTCATATTTATACTCTAAACTTTTCTTGAATTTTAGTGCACACTTACAAACTTTATCCTTATTATTACATTTATGTTGAATTATTCAAATAACATAGGTTATTATTATTATGGATATTGAAATTAATAAAATATTTTACCATATTTTATATTACGGAGGGGTTATTATGAAAAAAATTTTAGCTACTGTACTGGCTGCATCAGTCTTTACTAGCGCTCTCGTTGGTTGTTCTTCAAATAATGGTGCTAGTGAGGGAAATGGCAATGCTGAAAATACAAGGGATAAAGTTGTAAAGGTATTTCAATTAAAAGTTGAAATAAATGATGCTCTACAGGATCTTGCTAAGAAATATGAAGAAGAAACTGGTGTTAAAGTAGAAGTTACATCTGTTGGCGGCGGTGCTGACTATGGTGCTGCTTTAAAAGCTGAGTTTCAAAAAGGAACTGAACCGGATATTTTTATGATTCAGGGGGCAGGCGACTTAGAGGTTTGGTCTCACAAGGTAGATGATTTAGCTAATGAGAGCTGGGTATCAAATGCTGTTAATGGTACATTAGATACTGTAACGATTGATGGAAAAATATATGGAATGCCTGTTACTACTGAAGGTTATGGATTAATGTATAACAAAGAAATCCTTGATAAGGCAGGGATAGATCCAAAATCTATAGATACTTTTGATGAGCTTAAAGCTGCTTTTGAAACCTTAGATTCAAAAAAGGACGAATTAGGAATAGATAATGTAGTATCCTATACAACAAAAGAAACTTGGGTTACCGGAAATCATACATTTAATATAGCATTAGCAGTTCAAGAAAATCCTGATACATTTGCTCAAGATTATATTGCTGGTAATGCTGACATCGTTAACAACCAAGGTTTTAAGGATTGGATGAATTTAGTAGATTTACTTTGTACTTATGGTGGCGGCGCTGCTTTAGATACTATTGATTATAGTACTCAGGTTGGTAATTTTGCTCTTGGCAAAACTGCTTTCCTACATCAAGGTAACTGGGTTGCAGGAGACCTAAAGGGCCTAGAAGCAGATTTTGATATGGGCTTTGTACCTTTTGCTATTAATAATGACACAAAGGTAAGTGGAAGTATACCTGTTGGAGTTCCAATGTATTGGACAGTAAATAAGGATTCTGAAGTAAATGAAGAAGCTAGAGCTTTCTTAGACTGGATGGTTTCTAGCGAAACTGGACAAAAAGCTTTAGTTGAAGATATGAATATGATTCCTGCATTTACAAACTTTAATGTTGAAACTACTGATACATTAGCTAAATCAATCATGGAATATAACAATGCTGGAAAGACTCTTCCTTGGGCCTTTACAAATCTTCCAGATGGTTTCTCAATGGAAAAAATAGGACCTATCTTCTCTAAATATGCAAAAGGAGAAATTGATAAAACTCAAATGCTTGAAGAAATTGAGGCTATAACTAAGCAATAATCCCAATACTATATATATCCGCAGGGAACTTGTTTCCTTGTGGATACTTTATTATAGCTATTTATATAGGAGATGATAAGATGAAAAAATATAAAAATACTAGGGGGTTTTGGCTCTTCGTAGGCCCCTCTTTATTTGCACTAATAATGGTAGTTATAATCCCTTTTATAATAGGAATATATTATACTTTTACTAACTGGAATGGTGCTAATCCTAATTA
>JGI24709J26583_10001793_pt1 | contig 18045 bp, 18 predicted proteins | sample BioPla2DNA1_FD_26583 | JGI IMG/M metagenome (IMG submission 26583) | reverse complement strand
GAAACTCAACCGGACGACACTACTCCGAAAACGGGAGAGAGCGGCGGGATATATCTGTGGTCAAGCTTTATACTCTTAGCTGCTGGCGGATTACTGTTAGCACTGCGCAAGAAAAAAATTAGGCAAAGGGATTAGATCAAATCGACTATTAAGAGAAGTCATCGATAAGGGGAGCTGAAAACTGATTTGGCTCCCCTTAATTATTTTTCTTAATTTTTAGCCTAGTAGAGAACTGCGCTACTAATTTTTGTGGTGCAAGCGAAGATCCCTAAAATAAGGTATATCTTCTNCAAATCTACAGAACTCGTGCCACTCTNCTGGTATATGACCCCAAAAATGGCTATGGAACGATGGTTGTTATGAGTTTGGAGCATTATGCCGCACTTACAGAAGATGTAGAAGCGAAACTTGATGAAGCTGATTACATAGCAGAGACTACGACAGAACGCTATACGGCGGATGAAGTCTTTGCTCGTTTTCCGGAGGGATAGCGATATTACATCGAGATAGCTAACGATAGATCATCCTGTCACGTCCCTCTCGTTTGGCAATGTAGAGATTTTTGTCCGCGGCCTCTACAAACTCGGAGTAAGAGATCCCCTTGACATAGTCGCTAAGTCCGCCGGAAATCGTGACTGGTTTACCATGTGTCCATCCATGTGTCCTCACATGATCGCCAAGTGCTCGTACTGTGGGCAGTGCTTCTCTCGGTGTTTTGCCTGGAAACAGCACCACAAACTCTTCTCCGCCATATCGACCGAAAATTTCTCCTTCTGTCAGACTGGCCTCCATGATCTGCGCGATATTGAACAGTACCTCGTCGCCATACTCGTGTCCATAAGTGTCATTAATATCTTTAAAATGGTCGATGTCCAGTATGCAGAGTGTCAATCGCGAGCCTTTGTCGTATGCTAGGCGCATTTCCTCGTCGATACTCGCCGATAGGAAGCGGCGATTGTATAAACCGGTTAGGGCATCGGTCAGCGAGAGGCGCTCCAAGCGATGCACCAAGCGCGTCTTTTCATCCCGCACCCTCGCGTATTGATCCTTCACCGTGAAAGCCAATATTGTATTGGCCACGAAACTCATGGTCAGACCGAACGCCATATCCATGAAATGTTCTGTGCGGGAGGAATAATGTACGACAATATTCGGGAAATGGTATTCCAACCCGACAAAGACAAGTAACATGATCCCTTCCGCGACTAACATACTTGTGCGCACTGCTCCTCTGAAAACAAGAGCTATACACAGAGCGCCCGTTAGCATCATGGGGGCGGTGGAGCCGGTCACTCCACCGATTGTAAACCAAAGAAAAGGAATCAGAAAAAACACGGATACGCCCAATACAATCACGGCAGCGCCGTACCAACGCTTCTTTACGACACTGTATAACACACTCGAAATGGTTATCGTTAGGTATAGCACGAGCACCGGCAACGAAAAAACGCCTATGCCCTGCAACATGTTATATCCGAGCCCGAATATGGACATAAGAATACCTGCGGCAGCCGTGTACAAAAATACAAGGTGGTCCAGCGGCAGCTCTTTATTGTAAATTTGTCGAAGTGTTTCTTTGAGCGAACTCATTATTGTTTGCTTAGAGGTGTTTTCTATATTATTTTCTATTCTTTTTTGCATTACTGTTATCTCCTAGCTGTCGAGACTGCTTGGGTCAAAAAGGCAATTCCCAGTGGTTATTATCTTACTCATATTATATCTTCGGCAAATAAAGGCAAGTATGCCAAGTCAACTTTAGTGTATTGTATCAACTGCTCAATCTTAACACAATTTAGGACGTGGACGTTGATACAGTTTAAGTTTTTGTGGCAACCTTATTTCATTTTCAGAGTCTTTTTCTTTCTTGCTCGGAACAACAAACGCAATTCTACAGATTTTTGCTAGAATTAGCATCACACGACTTGATNCGGTCATAANTGTGTTGCCTANTANTAGAAGAGGAGTTGTCGCCAGATTCTCACGGCGTGTTTNCGAGAGGCTTATGGGAAAGATGAAATGAATCTCTAAGCATCTTTATTGTCTGAACGCAACCAGTTCAAGGTATCCCGAAAACGTTCGAACAAAAAAGGTACAATTTTATTCATAATCAGGTGATTGGTCGCTAATTACGGAAAGGAATATTAATAAGATGGATTTTAGAAAACAACAGGAGAATATGTTGGCAGGCAATCCATACATTGACGGAACTGCGGAAATTAACGAAAAACGTGAACAAACGTACAAACTAAACAAAGAATTTAATGACAGCTTTGGACAGCCGATTGAGAAGAGAAACACGATTTTAAAACGCTTGTTAAAATCGGTTGGAGATAATGTTGTTTTTGAAACAAATTTTCGATGCGAATTCGGGTGCAACATAACCATAGGTAATAACTTCTTCGCAAACTTCGATTGCATCATGTTTGATGGTGCGGAAATTATAATCGGAGATAACGTGAAGTTTGGACCAAGAGTGGGAATATTCACCGCCAATCATCCGATTGGACCAAAAGAAAGATCTGAACTTTGGTGTGTTGCAAAAAGAGTAATAATTGGTAATAACGTTTGGTGTGGTGCTAATGTAACCATTAATCCGGGTGTTGAGATAGGTGATAATACTATTATTGGTTCCGGGAGCGTTGTCACGAAAAGTATCCCTTCCGGTGTTATTGCTGCAGGCAATCCATGCAAAGTAATTCGCATATTAACCGAAGAGGAACTTAAAAAGTAATGGCTGAAAAGAAGTGAGTCCTTATCAGCCTCAAGGTTGATTTTCTACTTCAGATACTGTGCGCGTTCTCCGCCAATGAGCTTTGGACGGTACATGAGAGCTGTCACCCTCGCTTCTCCGATCATTTTTACGGAGAGCCTGACGGGGCGTTGGACGTGTTTAATGTGCATGCCGATTTCCGTGTCACCGATGTCGATGCCGAGCGTACCGGTGATATGCTCAACCATGACGGGTTGGTCGAATTGTTCGTATGCGGCGACGGAGCACGCGCCGCCTGCGTGAAGGGCGGGGACGACATTCACTTCTTCTAGATGATTTTGCAGCATGACATCTCGCTCTACGACGAGTGAACGGTTGATATGCTCACAGCCCTGCACGGCAAGGTTGAGACCGTGCGTTTTGACGATGGGGATTAGCGTCTCGATGATGAGCGATCCGACTTCTTGGCTTGAACCCTTGCCGATTTGAACTCCAAGTACTTCGCTGGTGCTGCAGCCAAGGACAAAAATATCGCCGGGACGTGTGTAATACGCTTCCTTGATAAGTTCTTCGGCGGCATCGATCATTTGTTTTCTTATCTTGTCGTAATTCATGTCAGTGCTATTCCTTTCTGCTGTGTGCTCTCGCGTTGTAGGAATGACAAATTGTGCACGATATAATCGGTTGAGATTCTATACACTTCATCGACCGACTCCTTCATACCTGTCTCGAGCCAGTGCTCGATCAACCCTCGAACGCCGTTCGCGATCGTGTAGTAATAGTATTCAAAGGCGCGGTTTACCTTCCTATCGTGTATGCCCGCCGTTTTGCTCATCAACGTTGTGCGCCCTTCCTCCCAAATTCTGTTAAGGAAAGTGCTGTCAGGATTTGTAAGCAATATGATGCAGAGGTCTGTGTTGTCGTCGATAAATTTGAAAACTTCATAGAGAGTCGGCAACTGCACNNTTCCGGANTTATCGACTTCTATGTGAAGAATCATGGATGAATCGACGAGACTTTCNTGGATGATTTTTTCAAACCGTCTGTAGATATCATCTTCTAAGCTGCTGAACAAATCATTGATATCGGTGTAATGGAGGTAGAAGGTCGTTCTGCTGATATCGGCAGATTCGGTGAGCTCCGTGATGGTGATATCGCGCAGAGGCTTCTTCAGAAGGAGTTTTATGAGACTTTTCTGGAGTGCGCCGACGGTACGGCGAGTACGCCGATCGTCTCTCTTCCGACTGTTTTCTTTCATCTGTTTTTCGGCAGTTAAATGCGGTGCCATTTGTTTAGTTGTAGAAGTCCTCTTGTTGTTCATAAGGGGTTGACCTCCATTGAAAGTTGTCTGTTCGTTGGACTCATGTGATTTTCTCAAGCTTGTGTTTCCCCCCGTGTTGGTCGCGGTTTCCCAANGAAANGAGAACCTGNTAGTTTCTTTCCGTATTGTAGCACTATTTGACATTTTTATACAATGTGTTGCTTAGTGGACATATGTAAAAATAGTGTTGCATGTCAAGTCATCATCTCCACAAAATTGTCAAATTCATGTCCGAATCACTACACGAACGACTGTTACGATACATGTGTCGTGTATATTGCGTGTCGCGACGCCTGATATATGAAGATCGAGTCGAACGGAGGGTGTCGAGATAAATCATAGACTTTATCGTGTCTTTTGATTTCTTCTTGACAGAAAAGAATGAATAAACTGGCGGAGTATATCGTCAAATTCCGTGTGATCATATTCTTTGTGTTTGTGGCGCTTATGGTCGTAAGTGTCTTTCTTTCTTTTAAAGTCAAAGTAAACTATGATCTCTCGTCTTATTTGCCGAAGAGTGTCTCTTCTACAGTCGCCATAGAAAAAATGGGTGAGGAGTTTGAGCAGGCGGTACCCAATACGGAAGTCGGTTATCCCGTCCGGAATCTTGCCGAAGGACTCGCGATGAAGGAAAAACTGCAATCGCTCGATTTTGTCGATGAAGTTCTTTGGATTGATGATCAGCTCGATCTCGCCATTCCACTTGAACTTCAAGATAAGAAATTCGTTGAAGGGTTTCTGAAAGGTGGTATCGCACTGTTCCAGCTGACGATTGCGGACGATGTCGATGTGCAGGAAGCGCTGTCAGAGCTGGAAGAGCTCGTCGGTGAAGAAGGATATATACGAGGGGAAGTTGTCGAAGAATCGTTCATGCAGCGTGCCGTGTCATCAGAGATGACAACCATTATCGCTTTCATGGTTCCTGTCGCCTTGATTATTCTGCTTTTATTGACGCGCTCATGGGTGGAGCCGATTCTCTTCTTGCTTGTCATTTCCGCGGGCGTACTCATTAATATGGGCTTGAACTCTTTCGCGACGGACGTCTCTTTTATCACGCAGGCGGTCAGTTCCGTACTGCAACTTGCCGTTTCGATGGATTACGCGATTTTCTTGTTGCATCGATTCGGAGACTACCGCGAGGAGGGGATGGAGCCGAAGGAGGCGATGAGACAGGCGATTGTAAAGAGTTTCGCTCCTATCAGCGCTTCTGCCTTGACGACGCTTTTCGGATTTCTCGCGCTTATCTTCATGCGTTTCAGCATCGGTAAGGATCTGGGGCTCGTACTTGCGCGCGGTGTAGTCATCAGTCTGATTACAGTCTTTCTTCTGTTGCCCGCGTTTGCGCTTTTGAGCTATAAATTGATCGATAAGACGACACATCGTTCCCTGCTGCCGTCTTTCAAAGGCTTCAGCCGCGTCGTGACGCGCATCGCCATTCCCGTTGTCATCTTGGCGTTACTGCTCGCCGTTCCGGCATATCTCGGACAGAAATCGAACGATTTCCTCTACGGAGGAGGAAAGTATCCGAAGGAATCGCGGGCGGGGAGCGATGTCGCTTTCCTTAGAGATACATTTGGAGACAACATGCAGATGGCTTTGCTCGTCCCGAGAGGCGAGTGGGCGACGGAGCAGAAGCTCGTAAAAGAATTGAAAGCGCAACCCGAGATGAAGACGGTCATCGGTTACGTCAACACGGTAGGAACGGGGGTGCCTATCGATCTGTTGCCGGAACGCGTGATTTCACCGCTTGTTTCGGAGAACTACAGCCGAATCGTGCTCATTGCCGATTCACCCGAAGAGAGCCCTGAGACGTTCGAGCTGGCGGAGAGACTGCGAACGATCATCGATAACGCGTATCCGGAAGGGGACACGTATCTCGCCGGCGCCAATGTCGTTCTGCTTGACATGAAGACAACGATTACGCACGATCTGACGGTTGTCAATGGTCTCGCGATACTCGCCATATTCCTCGTGATTATGGCGACGTTCAGGTCTCTTGTCATTCCGATCGTACTCGTTCTGACCATTGAGCTTGCCGTGTGGATTAATCTGTCTGTACCCTACATCACGGGGACACCGCTCGTCTTTATCGGTTACCTCGTCATCAGTACGGTGCAGTTGGGGGCGACGGTCGACTACGGCATATTGATGACACAACACTACCTTGACCACCGAAAAGTGATGAGTCGCAAAGACGCATCAATCATGACGATTCAGACGGTCGCAGGTTCCATTATTCCGCCGGCGATCATTCTGTCTGTCGCCGGCTATTTGCTCTACATCATATCGAGTCTTCAAGTCGTCAAAGAGATTGGGCATGTGCTCGGACGTGGCGCCCTTTTGTCACTTCTGATCGTTCTTATCGTATTGCCGAACCTGCTTTACGTTTGCGATCGCGCGATTGAAAAAACAACTTGGAAGCTTCGCATGCTTCCGGACAGGCCATTATCAAGTCTGGAGGAATTATTTGAAAATGAAGTCGCTTAAGAAAAGAAAACGGAACGGAAGCCGTTCCTTGGCGAGACCGATTGTCGCCATCTTGTTGTTGGCGCTTATGGTCGGTATGATGCCGGGATTCGTGCAAGCCGAACGCGAGACAAAACTCGTTACCATGCCGACATCGGATAAGAGTAAGAGAGAAGTTGTCTTCGCACGTCTCAGAGCGACGGGGGATGTTGACAACGTATACGTCGTCAATCATTTTCATCCCGATAGAATGAGCTCTCTGACGGATTACGGCGACTACCAAGAGGTCATTCAGTTGACGGGGAGTGTACCACCGGTCCTTAGCGGGACGACCGTCTCAATCGCCGAAGCGGAGGGGCCGTATTACTATCAGGGGAATCTGAGATCCCGCGAGTTGCCGTGGTTCTTCGAGATGACATGGAGACTTGATGGGGAGATCATGTATCCTGAGAGACTTTCCGGTGTCTCGGGCGAGCTTGAGTTGGAGATAAGCGTGAAGAGAAATGATCAAGTCGATGCCAGTTTCTTCGATCATTATGCTCTCCAGATCAGCATTCCGATCGACCCCGAGCGCACACAGATCGTGGCGGCAAGTGAGGGGTTCATAGTCTCTTACGTCGGTACGGAACAGCAGATGACGTATATGGCTTTGCCCGGTATGGAGACGACTGTGAAAGCAATTTTCGATGTGAAAGACTTTGCAATGGGCCAGATAACGATAGCAGGCGTCCCGCTGGTGCTAAACATCGATATTGATGCGCTCGGCGAATTTGATGACATGCTCACACCGCTCAACGAGTTGGAGTCGGGGATTGCAGAATTTGCAGACGGGGCGACGACATTGCGTCAGGGCTACAAGAAACTTCTCGATGCATACAATAAAATGCGCGATGGGGGCGGGAAGTTGGTCTCAGGCGGTAAGGAACTTACAAGCGGTGCCGATCAGCTCAAGGCGGGCGTCGGCGAATACACATCGGGTGTCGATAGCTATGTCCGGGGCGTTCAGCAGTTGTCGAGCGGTTATCAGGCGTTCGATCACGGTGTCCTCGCGATGTACCAAGGGACTCAACAGCTGAAGGGTGAAGGTGCGCGGCTCTTAAATGCTTCATCGAGCATCTTGGCAGGTTTGAGCGAGATTGTCGATCGGCTTCCTCCGCCCGAGTCTTTCGATGGGGTAGAAATTCCTGAGATTACGCCTGAGATGGAGAATGAACTCGAGAAGCTTAAGCAAGGCTCTGAATTAATGCGTACCGGCTTGATAGCCTTAGCGGCTGATGGCGGGGGCGTAGCGCAGCTGGTCTTTGGTTTGGGACAGGTGCGAGAGCAATTGAACTTTCTCAAGACACAGGCCGCTCAATTCCCCATCCCTATGACGCCTGTGGTTTCTAGGGAAGCGTATGAGTGGCAAACCTACATGGCTGCGATGGGATTTACTTTTAATGGATTGCCGGGAGCCGACCAGACGTTCTATTCACAGCTTGCCGAGATGTCTAAGTACGCATCCGACTACAGGGCAGCCGTCATTATGTTGCGGGGCGCCATCGAAGGACTTCTCATACAGATTTCTGCTTTAGAAACCGGCGCCAATGCGATCCTTTCTACTGTCCAAGGTCTTTCACGTTTATACAATGGATATTTCGAAGGATCGGAGCGCATACCCGGGATACATGACGGTCTTGTCGAGCTCGTCGACGGAGTATTGGAGCTAGCCGGTTTGTCTGATAAATTTTCACCGCTTATTGACCAATATCCTCAGCTCGTTGACGGACTACAACAACTGAGAACGGGATATGCCGGGAAGTACGACGCCAGCGGACAGCCGGTTATAGGTGCTGACGGAAAACCGATGATCGGATTCCACAACGGGTTGAAAGCTTACTTTGATCAGGGCGTGGGTGGATTGCTCGCCGGATATGAGGGCGGTTCAGGGCAACCCGGCCTATTAGCGGGTGCGAAAGAGATTAAACAGGGACTCGGTGTTCTCGCCAANAGCGGTCGNCAGATTACTTCCGGAGGTACCGAGTTGGTNAAAGGTATTGATAAGGCAGGAAAGGGGATCGCCGATTATGTTGCCGGTGTTTCTACGCTCAGCAAAGGTCTTGATCGATATCGTTCTGACGGACTGATTCCCTATTATGACGGGCTTGTTCAGTTCGAGGACGGGGGGAAAACGCTGAAAGACGAAACAAGCAATTTGCCGCAGAAGTTTGAAGATGCCATTCGAGACATGATGGAGGAGTACGGAGGACCTATTGAAGTTCGATCTTTCGTGTCGGATAAGAACAAAGATGTGGCAAGTGTTCAGTTCGTGTTAATGACGGAGGAGATCCCCCCCAAAGCGAAGTAAGATACTTGTTTCGCCTTTTGCCGTCATGAAACAGCCGTCGACTAAAGATGAGTCGACGGCTGTCTTTGAATATTCGTGTTGTCTCGACGCGGCCGATGCTACAGGCTCAATTTAAGTACCTATTATTTGGCACGTTTGAGTGTCATAGTTCCGTCTTCATCGTCAATGATGGTGAGCGTGTCTCCTTCAATCTTGAATTTAGACTGCATGGTTTCTTTTTCTCCCATCATTTCCATCGACAGCTCGAGAGTATCGCCCTTCACCTCGTAGTTCAATGTAATAAGTTGCATAAAACCTACCATTAATTTTGCATCCTCTGAGGCATCGTCGGATATTTCATATTTCAGCTCTCCGTTCTTTTGGAAGTTCATAATCAAGCCGAGAGGAAACTCCTCCGAATCCGCGTTGACGACGGTCCACTTACCGACAATGCCTTTGTCGCCGCCGCAGCCTACGGCAAGGACGAGAGAGAGAACGAAGACTGCAACCAAAATGATGGTGACAGTTTTTGATCCTTGAACTTTAAGTTTTTCACTGTACATAAAAATCTCCTTTAAACCCTTTTTCTATGGAAGGNCGTCCATTATTCTTTTTTCGAAAGAATATCGCGAATTTCTTTCAAAAGTACTACTTCAGACTCCACTTCAGACTCAGTTGTTTCTTCCACAGCTTCTTCCGTTTCTTTCTTGCGACGAGCTTTGTTCACCACTCGAACGACTAGAAAAAGGAAGAAGGCGACGAGAATGAAGGTCACGAGTGCCTGAATCACTTGGCCATAACTGATGGCGACTTCTTCGACAGTATCTGTCGCTTTGCGCAGAACGATTTTGAGCGATAAAAAGTCGATACCGGCAGTGACGTAACCGATGACAGGCATCAGGATGCCGTTGACTACACTATCGACGATCGCCTTGAATGTGAGACCGATAACAAAACCCACGGCGGCATCCAAGACGCTTCCTTGTGCAATGAACTCCTTGAATTCTTTGATCATCGTTCTTTCTCCTCTTACGTTACTCAGCCGGTTTTTGCCGATGGCGCTCAGGTCAAACAAGACCGGCTACTCACCAGAACATAACTGATGATATAGAACAGTATATCAGGTTATGCCCATCGATTTGAATGGAAATTGACAGACTTTTAACTAAAAGGCTAGATGATTCTATGTAGCATGTGACGGATAATCACGAAGTATAACGCGAAAAGATCTGGCTATGTAGAAGAACAGCCGTCGATCAAAGACGAGTCGACGGCTGTTCTTGAATTTCCTCATTTTAATAATGTCGTGATCACTACAGTCGCAACTACAGAATCAGTTATCTGACGCGCTTGAAAACGGTCTCCTCTCCGTTGTCGAAGAAGGTAAGAGTATTGTCTTTGACTTCAAATTTCACCTCATTTGTTTGTGTCAATCCGCCCATTTCTAATGTCATCACGAGCGTGTCATCTTTCGTCTCGTAAGTGATATTAACCATATCAAGTAAATCCATTTGTGCTTTTACATCATCGGGGGCGTCTTTTGTTAGTTCGACTTTTAACTCACCGTTCTTTTTAAAGTTCATAATTATGCCGACGGGGAAGTCACTAGTGTCCGTATCGGTGACGGCCCATCTGCCGACAATGCCGTCTCCACCTGGTGGGAGAACAAATACAATAAGGACGACGGCTATGATCGCGACCAGCAAGATTGCGACGATACCGACAACCAATCCCGTCTTCTTTTTTTTGGGGGGTGGTTGTACAGGTTGTCCGTACGGTGCTGCTTGCGGCGCATATGGGTATGGATAAGGTGCTTGAGCGGGCGCTTGTTGCTGTGGTGCAGCATATTGTTGTGATGCAGCATATTGTTGTGGTGCAGCGTATTGCTGTGGTGCAGCATATTGCTGTGGTGCAACTTGTTGCTGTGGTGCAGCATAATACGAGCCTGCTTGTTCGACTGCTCCCGATCCGAGCGGCGATCCGCACGAAGTGCAAAATCTCGCTTGATCGTTGTTTTCAGCTCCACATTTGTTACAGTACATAATAACTCCTCTTCCTTTTTGATTTTTGCTATAGGCAGGGCGCCTATTATCTTCTTTCAAGAGAAGATAGCGAATATCTTTCAGCAACTCCGTCTCAGATTCGGCAGTTTCTTCCACATCTTCCTCGGCTTCATTTTTACAGAAAGACGAAGAGAGCAAACAGCCGCACCGGGTGCTCGCCGGAGCGTATCGGTATTGTATTCAGTATATCAGATGATTCCCTTAGACATCGATAGAACCCATGCGTGAAACTAACTGTTTTTTCTCATTGCATATGTAAACACAATCAGAATACTCAACAATGAATAGAAATAATCAAAAATACTCTGAAGCGTCAACGCTCGAGAAAGCGTAGTGATCCTTCAGTAATATCTTGACGGTCGGCGCTGATGGAGACGGTGACTTCAACATCGGCTCGCCGTGCGAATTTTTCAAGTGAGAGCAAAAAATCATCTAAGTGATCTCTGTCGTAATCGTCTGCAATCGAAAGGAGACTATCAATAAAAATGTGTGAGATGTCGTAGTCCTTCGCATTCATACCGGCGAGAAAAGCGATGAGCTGGCCATATCCGCGGACGGGATATTCAGTGATATCAATCAGTCTGACGGAATGGGGGAGAATCCGGTCGACCGTTTTTCCGTACTCGATAAAAACAATATTCGAATCTTTGTCTATTGCCAATGACTCCACTTGATCAAGCATGATTGGAGTTTTTCCGGAACCTTTTCTCCCAACAATCGCCTTTACAAACATAATGACCTCCACGCATTTCACCAATCAGGTGTTCCAAATCTTTGCATGTTTAACGAAGAATTTCGTTAAACATAATGTCATGTTAATCATACGACAAACGACGTTGTTTTTGTAGATTCATTGCAGAAGGATATGACGAAATGAGTCATGAAAAAGATCGCGGTTTATCAGCAACAAACAGTTGCATGATAGCACAATCTAGTGTATTGTGTATGCACATCAGTTCTGAGAGAGGTGCCAGATGTCTGTGCGTGAATTTGATGTAGCGATCTTGCGTGATGCGGTCGAGGAGCTATGTTGCAAACTTGCCTGCGTGTTGCCGGATGATATCCGCGATGCCATTGAGCAAGCGTTGGAGCAGGAAGATAGTACGGTTGCCCGTCAAGTTCTTGAAGATCTCCTGTTAAATTGTGAAATAGCTGCTGAAGAGAGCGTTCCCATGTGTCAGGATACGGGGATGGTAGTCGCTTTTTTGGATGTCGGATTCGATGTCAGTTTTCTGGGTGACCCATATGAAGCGATCAATGAAGGCGTTCGTCGTGGCTATAAGAAGCACGTTCTGCGTATGTCGGTCGTTTCTGATCCTCTGAGGCGGGTCAACACGGGCGATAACACCCCCGTGATGGTGACGACACGATTAGTTCCGGGAGATCGCGTGACGATTACTATGTTGTGTAAGGGTTTCGGTAGCGAGAATATGAGCCGACTTGCGATGCTCCTGCCTGCCGATGGTGAGGAAGGCGTGCGCAAATTCGTGATTGACACGGTCGCTAAGGCAGGTCCTAATGCTTGCCCGCCGTTTGTCATAGGCATCGGTATCGGCGGCACATTCGACCAGGTGGCTCTCGCAGCCAAACGTGCACTGGCAAGACCCTTGACAGAGTCGAATGTAGATCCTTTCTATGCGGCGATGGAACAGTCACTTCTCGCGGAGATTAATGAGCTGGGCATCGGTCCGCAAGGGTTCGGCGGCAGGGCGACGGCCCTCGGCGTCGCCATCGAGGTGCTTCCGACACATATCGCCGGATTGCCTGTCGCCGTGAATATCAATTGCCATGCTGCTCGTCATATTCAGGAGGTGCTGTGATGTCGGATCAGGTTGAGACTATCAGGCTTCAGGCGCCTTTTGCGGAAAGTGAAGCGAGAGCATTGAAAAGCGGTCAACGTATTCTGCTTTCGGGCGTGATTTATTCATTGCGCGATGCAGGTCATAAGCGTTTGGTAGAGCTTTTAAAGCGCGGAGAAGAGCCTCCCTTTCCTTTGGATAATGCCGTTCTCTACTATGTCGGTCCATCGCCCGCCAAGGCTGGACGAGCCTTAGGTTCCGCCGGACCGACGACATCGTCAAGAATGGATCCGTATACACCGTGCCTCATCAGAAACGGTCTGCGCGGCATGATAGGGAAGGGGTATCGCAGTGACGAAGTAGTCGCCGCGATGAAAGAGTGCGGCGCCGTGTACTTCGCCGCGATAGGCGGTGCCGGCGCGCTGATTTCTCGAGCGATTAAGGAGGCCGAGGTCATCGCATGGGAAGACCTCGGCACCGAGGCGTTGCGCAGGCTTACAGTGGAGAATATGCCGGTAACAGTCGTCATCGATACGGAAGGCAACAATCTTTACCGAGACGGCCCACACATATGGTTGACAAGACATCATGACTAATTCTAATCACGAAGATTATCCGCTTTATCGCACGATTTATTGCGATCTTCGCGACGACATCGAGTCAGGCGCATTGCCTGCCGGGGCAAAGCTTCCGTCTATTCGTGAATGTGCCGAGAACCGCGGTGTGTCTGTCGGAACGATCCGCCACGTATACTCCTTGTTGTCGCGTGATGGGCTCATCAAGCAGCGCCGAGGTCGCGGTACGTTTGTTGCATCCTCCACGGCGGAGTTGGATGATGGAAGTCGTAAAGATAAAGCACTTGCGGCGATCGACCGGATGATCGAGGAGATGTCCCGCCTCGAATTTACAACGCGCGAAGCTCAGATCTTTTTTGAATTGCGGTTGAGGCAGATGGAAGATATTACGCGCCCCGTACGTGTTGCCGTTGTCGCGGCGACTTCGGAAGAGCGCTCTATCATTGCGCAATCTCTCGACGCAATTCGCATTGCCGGCACTTTTCGTATACCGTTCGACGATGTATTGTCGCATCCCGGACGTCTGTTATCCGGATACGATCTGATCGTCGCGCCTGAGCGACTTTACAAGGAACTGAAACTTCTCGTTCCTGAGCAGATGCCTTTGATGCCTGTCGCATTCCAGCTCTCGCGGGCTTCCATCGCTGAGTTCATGAGTCTCCCAAAGGGCGTTACGCTCGGCATTCTGACTATCAGCATGGGATTTGCCGATGTGATGCAATCTGCATGTGAGCGTTATCTTCTTGAGCCCTTGCAGATTCGCCGCGCGCGATTCGGTATCCCCGATTCAACGCGCAGTTTTATTGAACAGTTCGATGTCGTGGCTCTCGCACCTGACTACGAAAACTTGATCGATTCGAAAGAGATGGTGCTTATTCAGGAATTTGCCGATAAAGGTAAGGTCTTTATCAGGACGGAATTTGGCTGTGACAGGGGTTCGATGCTCTATATCAATGATGCGATTGAGCATTATTATCGCGATTTACGGGAATCGCTCCATTCGTAGGGAGGATTCATGAAAATCATGTCGCGAGATGCGCGGCAGGAGGTCTGAAAAGATGGAACAGGGGAACGGTAAGAAATTGGTGATCGGTGTCATTGGCGCCGATGTCCATGCGGTAGGCATACGTATCCTCGAGTATGCTTTCAGGGAGGCGGGTTTTGACGTAACGAACCTTGGTGTCATGGTGTCGCAGGAAGAATTCATCGGTGCGGCACTCGAGACGGCTGCGGATGCGATCGTCATCTCTTCGCTGTATGGACACGGTGAACTTGACTGTCGCGGCATGAGAGACAAAATGGATGAGGCGGGTCTCGATGGCCTTCTCCTCTATGTCGGCGGTAATATCGTCGTCGGAAAACAGGACTTTGTTGACGTCGAGAAGCGTTTCCATGAGATGGGATTCGACCGTGTCTTTCCGCCCGGTACACCGCCGGAAGAGACGATTTTTTATCTGAAAAAGGACCTCGAGGTCGAGTAAAATGCGTTACGCCCTCCTGATCGATTTCGGAAGCACTTTTACAAAGGTGACTGCTGTCGATCTCATCTCCGAGGAGATCATCGGAACGGCGTCCGCTTTCACGACGGCCGATTCCGATATCGGAACGGGATTGAACGTTGCGCTCGATCGCTTGCGTCGGGTGACGGGCGACATCGCCTTTGATTTCAAATCGGCGTGCTCTTCGGCGGCGGGCGGACTTCGCATGATGGTTTCCGGTCTTGTGCCTGAGCTTACCGCCGAAGCTGCTAGGCTCGCCGCACTCGGTGCAGGGGCGAGAATAACGCGACTCTTCACTCATGAGTTGACGCGCCGCGATCTTAAGGACATCGAAGCCGATCCCCCCGATATATTCTTGATGACTGGCGGGACGGACGGCGGTAATCGCGCCTGCATGGAGAAGAATGCGGGGAAATTGCGGTCGCTTTCTGTTCGATTTCCTATCATTCTCGCCGGCAACCGCCAAGCGATTGACGCCTGCGAGGATGCACTCGAAGATTTCCCTGTTACAGTTTGTCCGAATGTCATGCCTTCTTTCGGCGTGCTCAATATTGAACCCGTTCAGCGCGAGATTCGCGATCTTTTTTTGAAACATATCGTGAATGCGCGCGGTTTGTCAAAAACGAAAGAGATTCTCTCAGACATCCTTATGCCTACGCCTTCCGCCATTCTTTCCGCGATGAAGTTATTGGCTGACGGTACGGAGACTGAACCAGGTATCGGCGAGCTGATGGGGATCGACGTGGGAGGCGCGACGACGGACGTCTATACGGTCGCAAGGGGGGAGCCGATCGACATGAATGTGATCTGTAAAGGGCTCGACGAACCTTATGCGAAGCGGACGGTGGAAGGTGATATCGGTATGCGGTACAGTGTCGCCGGTATTGTATCCGAAGTCGGTCAACCATGGATTTCGGAGTGTTCCGGATTGACGTCGGATGACTGCGCTGCCTTGATGAGCGAATTGTTGTACGACAAGTCGAAGGTTCCCCTTACGAATGACGATGCCATGGCGAGGTTCGATCATGCACTTGCATCTGGAGCTGTCGAGATCGCGACGAGACGGCATGCAGGAGTGCTTGAGGAAGCGTTCACCACGTCGGGACTCGTCTACGTCCAGACGGGAAAAGACCTCCGCTCCGTACGGCAGATCATCTTTACGGGAGGATCGTTCATCCATGCGCAGAATCCGCTCGACATTGCGAGACACGCCCTCTATACGGAGCGTTACCCGATGTCGCTTCGCCCGAAGAAGGCAACGGTTTTAAAAGATGACCGTTACATTCTCTCGGCTATGGGTGTTCTAGCCGAGCGCGAAAAAGACATCGCATTACGTATCATCAAGCGCGAGCTTGTGTCGCCGGGAGATATTTCATCCGGCGATGATTCATAAATAAGTGTGATAACGATAGGGATCTTGAAGAAGGGGCAACGATATGAATGAAGTGAGAAACAGGAAGTGGACACGTGATGAATTTGAAAGTGTCCGGTCCGAGATTCTGACACAATGGCCGACCGGAAAAGATGTCGATGTGGAGGAAGCCTTCACGTACCACAAGAATCTTCCGGAGCACAAAGTATTCAGTTACAAACTGAACAAAGCGAAAATGGACGGCAAAACACTTGTGCAACCGCGTGCGGGGGTGCCGCTTATCCCTGAGATGATCGAGCTCTTGACGTATTTGCAGGATGTCGGCGAGGCGGACTTGCTGCCGACGACGATTGACAGCTACACGAGACAAAACCGCTACAACGAGGCGGAAGTCGGCATCAAAGAGTCGGAACGTACCGGCAAGGCGATGCTGAACGGGTTCCCGGCAGTCAACCACGGCGTTGCGGGATGTCGAATGCTGATCGACGCGCTCGACACGCCGCTCCAGATTCGTCACGGCACTCCAGATGCGAGACTCTTGACGGAGATCGCGTACGCCGGCGGATATACGAGTTACGAGGGAGGCGGAATCTCCTACAATATTCCCTATGCGAAAAATGTATCGCTCGAGGCGACGATTCGTGATTGGCAGTACGTTGATCGCCTGACGGGTATTTATGAGGAGGCTGGTTGTCCGATCAATCGCGAGCCGTACGGACCTTTGACCGGCACGCTCGTCCCGCCTTTTATCTCACATAGCGTTGCGATCATCGAGAGCCTTCTCGCTGCCGAACAAGGCGTGAAAAACATCACGGTCGGTTACGGACAATGCGGCAACTTGACGCAAGATGTCGCGGCTGTACAAGTTTTGCAGAGCCTGACGGATGAGTATCTGCGAAAATATGGCTATGGAGATGTCAACGTGACGACTGTTCTCCACCAGTGGATGGGCGGTTTCCCTCAGGAGGAGTCGAAGGCGTATTCCGTTATCGCGTGGGGGAGTGCCGTTGCTGCCCTTTCGCATGCGACGAAGGTTATTGTCAAGACGCCTCATGAAGCGATCGGTGTCCCGACAAAAGAAGCCAACGCCGACGGGATGCTTTGCACGCGCCAGATGATCAATATGCTGGGTGAACAGAGCCTCGATACATACAGCCTCAAAGATGAGAAAATCATCATCGCGGCGGAGACTCGCTGTGTGCTGGATAAATGTTTTGAGTTGGGTGAAGGTGACCTAGCTCAGGGAGTCATACGTGCCATACGTTCGGGAGTGCTCGATATCCCATTCGCGCCTAGCCGATACAATGCCGGGAAGATGCTTCCTGCGCGCGATAATGACGGAGCGATCCGCTTGTTCCATGCGGGCAATGTTCCGTTGACACCGGAACTTCTCGATTTCCATAAGGAGAAAATCGCGGAACGCGCGAAATATGAGAATCGTCAGCCGTCCTTCCAGATGGTCATCGACGACGTGTACGCAATCAGCAAAGGACGCCTTGTCGGTCGTCCGACTAAATAGCAATGACGGACAAGCGAGAGGAAGAGGTAGCATATGAAAATAGCAAAAGTAGTGTGTGCTCCGGGTCGGACTGGTTTTTATTTTGACGACCAGAAGGCCATCAAGCAAGGAGCGAAGATGGACGGATTCTTTTATGACGGAGCGCCGGAAACATCAGGGTTTACCGCCATTCGTCAGGCCGGTGAATCGATCTCGCTCATGCTTGTCCTGGAGGACGGGTCAATCGCATGGGGTGACTGTGCGGCGGTACAATACTCGGGTGCTGGCGGAAGAGATCCGTTGTTTTTGGCGGAGGACTTCATCCCCGTGATCATGCGCGATATTGCACCGAAACTGGAGGGGAGAGTCGTCGATTCTTTCCGTGACACGATGGAAGAGTTCGAACGGATGACCGA
>JGI24709J26583_10001792_pt1 | contig 18068 bp, 24 predicted proteins | sample BioPla2DNA1_FD_26583 | JGI IMG/M metagenome (IMG submission 26583) | reverse complement strand
TCAGGAGAAGAACGGTTTTCGCCTGCTGACGGCTTCCCTGAAGGCATCCTCAAGCTCTTCACCATGCTTGCCCCGGGTATCAACAAGGTTATCGCTCCGGAGGAGGCAGGGCTTGAGCTTCCCATCCGACGTAACACGCAGACGGTTGCAGAACGCACAGAACTCAGTGTTGTGGAGGGGCCGGACCACCTCGACCTCGGCACCATCGAGGCAGTACTTCTTCCGGTGGTGCATCCGGCGGGTGACGACCCGCGTTGCCCGCTCGTTCAGTTCCTGCTCGACGCTGTCCACATCCGCGTGGAATTCACACTCGTTGAACTCCATAAGCTCGATGACCTGGAGGATGAGGTTCTGCTTGCCCCTGACAAACGCCATAAAATCATCCAGTTCATCCTCGTTGATGCCCTCGAGGAGCACCATGTTGAGCTTGACCGGGGTCAGTCCGGCCTCGACCGCTGCATCGATTCCTGCAAGCACATCTGCAAGGCAATCCTTCCCGGCGATGGCCTTATACCGCTCGGGGCGGAGCGTATCGAGGCTGACGTTGACCCGGGCAAGCCCGGCCTCTTTGAGCGCCGCAGCCTTCTTGGCAAGTAGCGTTCCGTTGGTCGTCATAGAGGACTCAATACCTGGAGGCACGGATCGAACGATATCAAGAAGGTCACGGCGAAGCAAGGGCTCCCCTCCAGTAAATTTGATGCTCTTTATGCCGAACTGCACACCCACCCGCATCAGCTCGGCGATATCCTCGGTGCTCATCTGCTCCTCAGGATTTACCTCTCCCTCGGCATGGCAGTAGATGCACCGCAGGTTGCACCGGGAGGTCAGACTGATCCGGAGGTTGGTCACGGTTCGGTTATAAGGGTCCTTCAGTATCATCACATGTTCCCTTGAATTTTTTTGCAATTATGTACACCTCAGCACTTCCTTTCCGTGACGCCTTTGTCCTGTACCCCCGGACGGAATAGAAGTACTTCCTCACATCGCTAAGCAGTTCCGGGAAAAGCTCGCCCTGGAACGACTTGATCACCAGATTGCCACCGGGCTTTAAGGCCGTGCACGCAAATTCGAGCGCATCCTCGCCAAGGCCGACCGCACGAGCCTGATCGTAACTCTTCTGGCCGGAGAGCTTCGGGGCGGCATCGGATACCACGACATTGACGATGCCACCGGTCTCCTCACGGATGCGCTCCTGGACGAGGGGGTCGGTGAAATCTCCGGTGATGGTGGTGACGCCCTCTATAGGCGCAATCGGTTTGAGGTCCACGCCGATAACCTTCCCGTCGGTCAGGTCACGGATCACCTGCAGCCAGCTCCCGGGCGCCGCCCCGAGGTCAACGACGTTATCGTCCGCTCTGATGATCGCGTGGCGTTGCTGGATCTCCAGCAACTTGTAGGCGGCCCGGGCCCGGTAGCCTGCCTTCATAGCCTTTCTGTAGACGCCATCCTTTGTCCATTGAGATCCCATCGCAACGATTCACCTTTGCCTGAAACTTGCAGATGATCCGCTTATATCAGCATGATCGAAAGATCACGTATACCGTTTGGTGCAACCACTCATGAATGTATATGATTCTGCAGAATATCGGAATCTAAGGCGAGCGGATGTACAATCGTAAAGCACTATAAGAGAAAGTGCGATTATATACTTTAAGCTAGAGTTTAATAAGGGGTCACAATGTTAAAGGCAATGATTGATGCAGAAATATTTCGGGAATCTATCGACGCGATCGTCGCACTGGTGACGGAATGCCGCCTGCATACGGCTGATGATCACATCTGGACACGGGCCGTCGATACCGCAAACGTGGCCATGATCTCCCTGGACCTCCAGAGCACGGCGTTCAACTCATTCTCGGCCACCCCTGGAGAGGTGGGTCTGGACATCGCAAAGATGAAGAATATACTCGGTATGATGGGCAAAGGCGATGAATTGACGCTCAATCTGCTCGATGAAGACCGGAAGCTTGAGCTGAACTTTGGGGGATACCGCTACTCGATCACGCTCCTCGACGTCAACACCATCCGGAAAGATCCAAATCCGCCGGCGATCGAGCTGCCCGGGAGAGCGATCCTTCCGGGAGATGCGCTGAACAACGCCATCAAGGCGGCTTCCGTCATATCCGATAAGATCGCTCTCGGGATCGATCCGGATGCTATGACCTTCTACATGGAGGCAGAGGGAGACACCGATCACATCAAACTCGCGCTCGGTGAAGACGAACTCATCGCACTCACTCCCGTGCAGGCTCGTTCCCTCTTCTCGCTCGATTACCTGAAGGATATGGGCCGGGTCATGGCGCGTGCTGAGGAGGTGGAAGTGCACCTCGGTGTCGATCACCCGGTCCGGTTCACCTTTGACATTGCGGACGGCAACGGCCATGTCGAGTACCTCCTTGCTCCTCGGATCGAGGCAGATTGATGGATATCGTTCTTGACCGGAAAGAACTCATTAAATATCCGTTTTTAAAAGAATCGCAACAGCTTGCCCGCCAGCACGTCGAATCGCTCGAGGCGTTCCTATCGAGCGGCCCGGGGGGTATAGCGCTTGAACGGGCAAAGGATCGGGTCATCGCGGCATTTACCCATAAAAGAGAGTTCCCGGAAGGGAATACACAGAACCTCAAACCCGAGCTTGAGATAGCAAGTTATGCGCTCGCCCGGGTGCTCGTCTCCTGCAGCGGCAACCGTTCCCTCATCGACCAGCTTGCGCGCTACGAGGCGGAACGCACATCCTTCTACCTGGTGACCGAGGACCCAGAGGTACAGCGGTTCGTCGCCTGGAGCATCGGTATCGATATCGAAGCGACCTCCATGCCGGTCACCAATTACGTCGAGCTGGTGCCGCACATGCGTGATCCGCGCTGGCGGCTCGTCAACAGGGATCTGCAGCGGGGAATGGTGCACCTTGGGCCGGGTGAGATCGATGAGCTGATCCGGGAACGGATCCGGGTCATTCTCGTCGACCAGATGCCNCTCCGGGTCCCGGCGGNGATCTGCGAACGCCTTGAACCGATCACAGAGGAGATCTCTGCCNCATACCAGCANCAGATCCTCGAACANTTNGGCGAGNTCCAGGAAGANGCGTTCCCGCCCTGCATCAGCGCACTCATTCAGGCGATCGCCGCAGGGACAAACATATCGCACATGGGCAGGTTCGCCGTGACGTCATTCCTNCATACCNTCGGGATGAGCGGCACGGGGATCGTCGAGATGTTCGCGCAGGCGCCCGACTTTGATCTCGAGAAGACGATGTACCAGGTAGATCATATCTCTGGCGGGGGCGGCACCGAGTACACCCCGCCGTCGTGCCCTACCATGCGCACCTTCGGTCTCTGCGTCAACCCCAATAAGGACTGCGAGCGGGTCAACCACCCTCTGAGGTATTACCGCCTGCGGAAAACCAGAACGAGACGGCCGGGTTAGGCGGTCTTGAGAGACCCCCTCTGGGCCGGTATCACCCTTCCTCTGTCGGGTCCCCCGCAGGGCGCCGGGACGAAGGGTAGGGGGCCGCGAGCCCGTGGTGGACCGATCAGGCGGTTGCGGCGATCTTGTCGACCATGTAGCCCGCCACACTGAGCGCGGCGATAAAGACGACCAGCGCAGCAACGTACGCCAACCCATCCACCCCTTCCACCAGTCCGGGCAGCATCACCAGCAGGACAATGAAGAGTACCAGGCATCCAATAGCCGCCAGCACCTCAAGAACCCGTACGTTCATATATAGGGGTGAGACGTAACCTGGTATATCACTATCTCTGCAAAAGATCCCGATGCGGGTGGGGTAACCCCATACGCTGTGCACAATCGTGTTACGGCCAATCACCGTAAGCGGCGGAAGCGGCCATGGTGATACTCGGCAAAAAGCCGTGTCCCGAGTGCATGCAGGCGGGAATACCTGAACGGGATCCCAGATGGCCAGGTGGTTCTTCGAGCACTACCCGAGCGAGTCTCCCGGGGTGGAGATGCTCCATCCCCACATCCCTAAAGGACTCCCGGAGATCCGAAGCGGTATCGATCCAGTCCGAACGCAACCCTTATGAGGAGATCGGAATGAGGATATGGGCATGGGATTAGAAGATCGCGCGCGGGTGATTGCCCACATGGATCAGGCCGTGATGCTCCTTGCCGGGAGGATGGATCCCCGGCTCATACCCGAAGTAGGAATGAACATCGTCTATGCTCTGCCCGATGCCCGGAGTAGAGACGATGTGGCGGGTGTTCTCGGACGGATCGTCAGGCTCGGCGACCGGGTCCACCCTGTCGGGGAGATCACGTTTGGAGCAAGTGACCACGTAGCGCGCATCGTGCTCACGGCCATGCACTTCGATCAGGGGATCAGAAGCGCGGCAAACATCCGCTTCTCTGAGACCATTCTCCTTGAGATGGAGAACCTCATGTTCGAGATCTGCTCGTTTGATCGGGAGAGTGAGCCGCCAGGTGTGCAGACGATGGACTGGGGCGTCGCCTCCTGCTGCAAGGAGGGTGTTCCCGACGTCATCTATGACCGGGGAGCGCAGGGAAAAGAGCCGATGATCAGGGTGCTTGGGGAGGATCCGGTCACGGTCGCACATAATATTCTTAAACTGTCAGGCCGCATTAACTATGCACAATTGTAAGGGAAGGTCCACATGGGAATAAAACCATCGTATATCAAGAACCTCGGCGAAGAGCTCCTCATCAAACATCGCGAGAGGTTTAGCGGGAACTTTGAGGAGAATAAACACGCTGTAGCTGAAGTTGCCGCAATCGATAGCAAGCGTGTCAGGAACAGGGTCGCCGGGTATATCTCAAGAAAGATAAATACAAGGAAGCGATAACCCTCTAGTATGTTTGAGGGAATCCTTCCAGCAATCATTACTCCTTTTCGCCGTGACTCCAGGGCGAGCCTCGATATTGAGGGGTTACGGTCCAACGTTGAATCGCTGCTCCAGGGTGGGATCCACGGGATCGTTCCCTGCGGGTCGACCGGGGAGGCCGCGACGCTCACGTTTGAGGAGCATGAGCAGGTGATTCTGGAGACCGTCGAGATCGTCAACGGAAAAGTGCCGGTGCTCGCCGGGACCGGATCGAATAACACCGAGGAGGCGATCCGCCTGACCCGCTCAGCACAGGATGTCGGTGCAGACGGTGCTCTGGTCATCAGCCCGTACTACAACAAGCCAAACCGCTCAGGCCTCATCAAGCACTTCACGAAACTCGCCGATCTCGATCTTCCTATCATCCTCTACAACGTTCCGGGCCGGACGGGACAGAACCTCCAGCCTGATCTGGTGGTTGAACTGGCGAAGCATCCAAACATCGCCGGGATCAAGGAAGCAAGCGGTGATATCACTCAGATCTCCCGAATTATCGAGGGGACGCGGGATGAAGACTTCGTCGTGCTCTCCGGGGATGATGCCATGACCCTTCCTATCCTCGCGCTGGGGGGCGCGGGTGTGATATCGGTCGCCGCCAATGCCGATCCCCGCCGGATGTCGCAGATGTACGAGTCCTACCGCGCAGGCGACTTTGCCCGCGCACTGGACCTGCACTTTGAGCTCTCTCCGCTCTTCCGGGCGATGTTCATCGATACGAATCCTATCCCCGTGAAGAAAGCTGTGGAGATCCTTGGAATGGCAGCAGGACCAGTCAGGTTGCCGCTCGATGAGCTGGATGAGGGGAAGACGGAGCAGCTGAGGAGGGTGCTGGAGAACTATGATTAAGGTAGCTGTCTCCGGCGCCCTGGGTCGGATGGGCACTATGATCGGCCGGATCGTCGATGATGCGCCTGACCTGGAGCTGGTCGGCGGGACTGATATACGGGAAGGGACGCTCTTTGGGAAGGAGGTGGTTCCCTCGGCGCGCATAGATGCATTCCTCAAAGAGACGGAGCCGGATATCCTCATCGACTTCACGGTCGCAGCCGCTGCGGTCGAGAACATCAGGGCAGCGGCCAGGAACAACGTGGCGCTTGTCGTCGGGACGACCGGGTTCTCCCCTGAGCAGGGGGAGATCATCCGGAGCGCCGTCGAGGGAAGCGTCCCCGCGGTGATATCGAGCAACTTCTCTGTCGGTGTCAACATCTTCTGGGAACTCGTGCGCGAGGCCGCCCGTGAGCTTGGCGACTACGATATCGAGGTCACCGAAGCTCATCATCGCTACAAGAAGGATGCTCCGAGCGGCACCGCAAAGACGATCCTCCAGATCCTGGATCAGGAGCTCGGTGAGCGCGAGAAGGTCTACGGCCGCGCGGGTATGGCGGAGCGAAAGGGTGAGATCGGTGTGCACGCCATCCGGGGTGGTGATATCGTCGGCGATCATACGGTCCTCTTCGCGGGGAATTTTGAGTGCATCGAGATCTCCCACCGCGCCTACGACCGCGCAGTGTTCGCACAAGGAGCTATCCGGGCCGCCCGCTGGGTTATCGGGAAGGAGCCACGCATCTACACGATGCAGGAAGTTCTGGGGATACGGTAAAGATCGCTTTTTCTTGCGGGGGCGGAGCGAAAAGACCTCGGCCAACAAATAGGTGTGGGGATGGGCGCTCCACCCCGAGAGCCCTGCAAGATAAAAAATTATATGTAATTATGAAGTCCAACCCTACTTGCATGCTCCAAGCCTACAAGTATCGGATGTATCCGTCGAGAGGGCAAGTTCCGCTCCTCATGCACCACGTCCATGCCTGTCGGTCTGTGTATAATCACTCCCTGGAGCAGGAGATTCGAGCATACGAACAGGATGGTCAAAAGCTCTCCTGTTTCGATCTGAACACCCGCCTTCCCGCCCTCAAAGAGGAGCATCTGTGGCTCAAAGAAGTCAACTCCCAGTCACTCCAGTGCGCGAACAGGAACCTCGATGATGCCTCCACTCGATCCTTCCGTGAGAAGAAAGGATTCCCACGATTCAAGTCGAAGGGAGCCGTATCAGGTGCCGCAACATACGCGCCATCGAGCCTGTGGACACGGGCTCCCGTTGGGGAGGGGGATGGCAGCTGAGAAATCCCGCCCGTGAACGCGGGGTAATTCATTTTTGNTTCACCAAAGAAACATACTTCAAGAGGATGAAAAATGCCAGCAGTCGTTGATATTGAGAAGTGTACCGGTTGTGAGACCTGCGTGGATGTCTGCCCATCTGAGGCGATCACCATGGTGGACGGCAAAGCAAAAGTAGATCCTGATCTCTGTGTGGATTGCGAGACCTGTGTTGATGAGTGTCCATCTGAGGCTATCACGATGGAATAAGAAAACACACTCTTTTAATACCACTAGCACAAGAGATATTTTCGTCTATGATCAATGTAGGAGTGCTTGGTGCCACAGGGGCAGTGGGACAGCGCTTCGTTCAGCTTTTAGCGGATCATCCCTGGTTTCATCTCCAGACACTCACCGCTTCTGAACGGAGTGCAGGAAAACCGTACGGCAAGGTGGTTAACTGGCGTCTCGACGCGCCGTACCCGGATACGGTCAGCGATATCGTCATCACTCCCACAACCGTTGAGAGTCTGAAGGACTGNGACCTTGTCTTCTCGGCGCTCCCTGCCGACGTAGCGACGTCACTTGAGACCGAGATCGCCGAAGCGGGTATCGCCGTCTGCAGCAACGCCCGATCGCACCGTATGGATCCGGACGTTCCCCTGGTGATACCTGAGATCAACCCGGATCACCTGGGNCTGATCGACATCCAGCGGGACCGGGGGCGCGGGGGGTTCATCGTGACCAATCCGAACTGCTCGACGATCGTCCTTGCTCTGGCTCTCGCACCCCTCAGATCGTTCGAGTTTCATGATGTGCGTGCAGCAACCATGCAGGCAATCTCAGGGGGCGGGTTTGCCGGNGTTGCAGCCATGGATATCTACGATAACGTTGTCCCGTATATCGGGGACGAGGAAGAGAAGATAGAGACTGAGATCGTAAAGATCATGGGGACGTTCAATGGCTCTGAGGTGATCCCGGCCCCGTTCAAGGTGAGCACAAGCTGCCACCGGGTCCCGGTCATTGATGGGCACACCATGGCCGTCTGGGTCGACGTTACGGAGTCAGTCGATGAAGTGAAAAAAGCTTACGCAACCTTTAAATCTCCCTTCAGCAATCTACCCTTACAACCGGCAAAAGCAGTTGAGCTCCTCGACCAGTCCAACCGCCCGCAACCACGACTCGACCGTAACCGTGGGCGGGGCATGACGGTCTCCGTCGGGAGAATTCGGGAAGGATTACGGTTCATTGCGCTCGGGCACAACACCATCCGTGGGGCTGCAGGTGCATCCGTTCTCAACGCAGAGCTGATATACTCAAGGAAGTATCTCTAGACGAGGTGGGCTAATAGCTATGAAAGATAATACAGTATTCGTAGGGAATAAACCAGTCATGAACTATGTGCTCGCGGTGGTCACCCAGTTCAACAACGGAGCTGAAGAAGTCGCAATCAAGGCCAGAGGGAAGGCGATCTCTCGCGCCGTCGATACAGCGGAGATCGCGCTCAACCGGTTCCTGGAGAACGTGAGCAAGAAAGGGATCTTTACATCAACTGAGATGATCGATACCGATACCGGCAAGACAAACGTCTCAAGTATTGAGATCGTCCTCACTCAGCTGAAGTGAAGGATCAACTCTTTTTTTTGCCTCCCTACTCAGGGTGGTGGGCGGCGGATGGGGGAAGCGTTCCAGGGGGGACCCTTCGAGAATGCGCTACAAGCCGAGTGGACACCGTAAAAACCATATATTTTGCGGCGATCTGTCCACATCTCTGCCATAGGGGCTCTTGGACATGTGGCTACCATAAAGGTTTTATCGCTCTCGGAACAACCATTCTATCATGAGATGGGTGACAGCAGGGGTTGTGCTGATGCTCATAGCTGTGCTCGCCGCCCCTGCGGCAGCGGGGAGCGATGAGCGGTACAGCTACATCACCGTCGAGAATGTCACTGTTCGCCTGCTCGAGGAGGACGCTGTCGTAACCATAAACTATCAGATCGATAGCGGCATCGGGCTCCTCGTCCTCCTCCTTGGAAAATCAGATTTGAGACAGAAAGTACTTGATGTACTCAACTTCGAGGGTGCCAGGGTCCAGACTGTCGATCTGGAGCATGCCGTGGTCCACGTGAAGAACGCGTCGAATGATTACGGGCGCGGCTCTTACTGGTTCCCCGAGCATAGGTTCGGGGTGGTCGTGCCGTCACTCACCATCGTCACTCCGCACGACACCAAGCATTACGAGAAGGTCAGCGAGATCACCGGCGGACTCGGATACTTCTCAACCAATTGATCATACATCACTCTGTTTTGTCGGGCAGAGGGCGTTCTCGACGTCGTCGGCCTTATCCCTGATCTCGACCTCAAAACCCATCGGGTTGGCGAGGAGGTAGTAGAGGAGGCTCAGGTGTAGATCGCTCTCCCGGGTGAGGCATGTCCTCTCGATCATCCCACAGAACTTCTGGAACTCAACCAGCGGGCGGCGGATATGAGGGGGTGGTGGGTATCAAAGAGCTGCTCCATCACCCGTGGGTAGAGGCGCCGCCGGTATCCGGTGGGGACGGACTGGAGATCCCGTACCGCCGCCCCCGGAGGGCCTGGAGGTCAAAAGAGCGTGTATCTCCGCGAGCTCTTGCCCTGGTCTTTGCCGTCCGCAGACCCGGCGGATGTTCGCCTCATCTCTTCCTGCATTCATCCTGGAGTGGCCTTGATCGGCAAGGGGCATGAATCATCTCCCTGGCGGCCTGCACCCTACTGGAAGTGTGGCAGGACTTCTTCCCGGTAAAACTCCATAAACGCTTGCTGTTGCTCTCCGATCTGGTGGACGCAGATGTGGTCGAACCCCATCCGAATGCCCTCCTCGATCTTCTTGATATGGCGCTCGGGATCGGGGCCGCAGGGGATATCTTCCGTCACGTCCCAGAGTGTCACCATCGTTGCCAGTTGTTCGTAGTGGGTTGGTGTGGGGAGGATCCGATTCAACTCTCCCTTGTTCGCCGCGATGGGCCACTGCTCATAGGCGGTCATCCGTCCTACCTCTTCGCTCTCCGCCCAGCAGACCGAGATCTCCAGGTATGCCGGTTTATCGTCACCTCCGGATTTTCGAAAGACGATAAGACTCTCCTCCGCGTTTGTCCCCCCGTTGATGAATCCTTCTCCGATCCGCGCTGCCAGGGAGGCGCTGATCGGGCCCTCGGACGCTATATAGATCGGGGGGAGAACCTCGGGGAGCGAGAAGATCTCCGCGTTCTCAAGGGCGTAGAAGGCGCCGTAATAGTTCTGCACGCCCCCCTTCCAGAGCAGCCTGATCACCTCCACCGCCTCTTCAAGCATCTCTATCCTGACCGGCGCCGGGGGCCAGCGATCGCCGAAGACATGCTCGTTGAGGTACTCCCCTGACCCGAGGCCGAGGGCGAACCGCCCGGGCATCATGGCTGCGGCGGTCGCCGCGGCCTGGGCGATGATGCCCGGATGTATCCTGACCGTCGGGCAGGTGACACCCGTGAGCAACCGGAGCTCTGCCGTCACCTGGGATATGCCGCCGATGACCGCCCAGACAAATGGGCTCTCTCCCTGCCTGGTGGTCCAGGGGAGGTAGTGATCCGATATCATGGCGAACGCAAACCCGGCATCCTCTGCCTGGCGGGCGTTGCAGACAAGGTCAGGGGCGCCGTGCTCCTCGCATGACAGCTTATAGCCAATCTCAACCATTCTTCAATCAACCCCCCACGGTGGTGTGGGCACTGGCTCCCTCGAGCATCTCACAACCATATACACTTTCCCCCCTGGCCCGGTACCAGATATATAGAATCCTCGCCATACTGTACTGCATGACAACGCCAACCCTCCAGGTTGCTCTCGATCTCCTCGAGATCGATCGTGCGGTAGAGATCGCAGACGAGGCGGTCCGCGGTGGCGCAGACTGGATCGAGGCCGGGACGCCCCTGATCAAGAGTGAGGGGATGCAGGCTGTGCGGGCGCTCCGGGAGCACTTCCCCGGGCACGAGATCGTCGCTGATATGAAGGTCGCCGATACCGGGGCCATCGAGGTGGAGATGGCGGCAAAGTCTGGTGCCGGTATCGTCTGTATCCTCGCCGACGCCGACGATACCGTCATCGCCGAGGCGATCCGGTCAGCCCGGAAATACGGCGTCCGGATCATGGCCGATCTCATCAACGTCCGCGACCCCGTATCCCGGTCCCGCGAGCTTGAGGACCTCGGCGTCGACTATATCAACGCCCATGTGGGCATCGATCAGCAGATGATCGGGGGATCGTCGCTCGACCTCCTCCGCCGCCTCGCCGGGGAGGTGCATATCCCCATCGCTGTCGCGGGAGGGCTCGGTGCGGAGACCGCGTCCGAGGCTGTTGCCGCCGGGGCCTCGATCGTCATCGTGGGGGGGAACATCATCAAGGCCGCGGATGTGACCGCCGCAGCACGGCGGGTTCGGGACGCCATCGACCGGCCTGAGGTACGACCACGGGAGGAGGAGAGCCCGGAAGCTGCCATCCGCCGGTTGCTGGACGCGGTCTCTGCGCCGAACGTCACCGATGCCATGCACCGCAAAGGGGCCATGATCGATATCGTCTCCATCTGCGGTCGGACAAAAGCGGTCGGCCGGGCGGTGACGGTCAGGACCATCGCCGGGGACTGGGCAAAACCTGTCGAGGCGATCAATGTCGCCGTGCCCGGGGACGTCCTCGTCATCAGCAACGACGGCGGGACGCACATCGCCCCCTGGGGGGAACTTGCGACCCACTCCGCCAGGAACCGGGGGATTGTGGGGATCGTGATCGACGGCGCGGTGCGAGACGTCGACGACATCAGGGAGATGGGGTTCCCGGTCTTTGCCCGGGGAACCGCCCCGAACGCCGGCGAGCCGAAGGGACTTGGGGAGATCAACACCGAGATACTCTGTTGCGGGCAGGAGGTCAGGCCCGGAGACTGGATCGTCGCTGACGAGAGCGGGGTTGTGGTGATTCCCCGGGAACGGGCCTACGAGATCGCACGCCGGGCGATGGAAGTGAAGAAGAGCGAGGAGCGGATCCGCGAGGAGATCCGGCGCGGAAAGACACTCTCCGAGGTAGCGGAACTCCTGAAATGGGAGAAGCGGCACTGACCATCGACGAAGATCTGTCTTTATCTGCACTCATGACACAGTAGCCGATCCCCCCGGCCGGCCACCCGGGAGGAGCGGCAGCATGATGCAGGATATCAGGGAGGCGGTCTCCGAGGTTCTCCAGGCAGTCATCCCCATCATCCTCGTCATCGTCATCCTCGAGGTCGGCGTGCTCAGGGTCTCACCGTCCGACCTCCTTCAATTCCTGCTCGGGAGCGGTATGGTCATCTTCGGGATCGCGCTCTTCCTCGCTGGCGTGAAGGCGGGCCTCCTCCCGGTTGGTGAGGCGATCGGCTCCGAACTCCCCGCCCGAGGGTCGCTCGCCCTGGTCGTCCTCGGGGCGTTCCTCTTCGGGTTTCCTTGCCACCATTGCCGAGCCCGACGTCCGCGTCCTTGCAGGCATGGTCGATACCGTCTCCGCGGGTGGCGCCCCGCAGGAGCCCCGGGTCATCGTTATCGGGGTCGGCGTCGGGTTCTTCGTCGCCGCGGCGGTCCTCAGGATCGTCCTCGGGGTCCCTATTGCCTACCTCTTCGCCGCCGGATACGGTACCGTCCTTCTCCTTGCGCCGCTCACGCCGCTGGATTTCATGGCAATCGCGTTTGATGCCGGCGGCGTGACGACCGGACCACTGACGGTCCCGGTCATCATGGCCCTCGGGGTCGGGGTCAGTGCGGTCCTTGCCGGACGCTCGGCCCCATCCTCGGCGTCATGGTGATGGGGGTGGTCTACTCCTGACTCTTATGGCGCTCCTGGATGGCATGGGCCTGATCATCATCGGGGTTGCCGGGGCGCTCCTCCCCCTGCTCATCTTCTTCCTGGTCTTCCAGGCGCTCTACCTGAAACTCCCCCGGGTCTACATCGCAAACCTCGCGAAGAGCATGCTGCTCGCGTTCCTCGGCATGGTTCTCTTCCTGCAGGGTGTCAGCGTCGCGTTCCTCCCTGCCGGGAGATAGGGGAGGCCGTCGCCGCGATCGACCAGCGGTGGCTGCTGATCCCGTTCGGGTTCCTCCTTGGGTTTCTTGTCACCTACGCAGAGCCTGCGGTCCGGGTCCTCTGCTACCAGGTTGGGGAATCATCGAGCGGCTACATCGGGGAGTCTCTCATTCTCTACACCCTCTCCCTCGGTGTCGCGGTCTCTGTATCGCTCGGCATGGCCCGGCTCGTCTACGCAATCCCGCTGCTCTTCTTCCTCATCCCCGGCTACCTCACCGCCATACTCCTTCTCCCCTTCTCGGACCGGGAGTTTATCGGTATCGCGTTCGACTCAGGGGGTGTCGCCACCGGCCCGATGGCGGTCACCTTCCTCCTCTCTCTCGCTGTCGGGGTCGCGGCCGGGATCGAGGGGCGTAACCCCGTCACCGACGGTTTCGGGCTGATCGCGTTGATAGCGCTTGCACCCATCCTCTCGGTGCTGGCGCTCGGCATCCTCTACCGAAGGATGCAGAGGTGAAGTACCTATTCTGGCATTCAAGGCCATGTCTATCCTTTTCAGCGTCCGGCGGCACATCCCGCCGTGCCGGGAGATCTCACCGGGATCAACCGGATCCTGACGATAAAGAACGGTGGAGAGATTGAATCCGGCACCAAGGGAAACCTATTTTATGTATGTCGGGATATTATAGTATATTCAGAGGAAAGGGAGATGGCAAAACCGATTGAACTTGGGCTTGTCCTGGAGGGGGAAGACGCCCGGCGGTTCCAACGCTATCTGGACTGCCCCACAGACACTGATGACGGCCGCGAGTTGATCCGCGAAGCCGCCATACTCGCCCGCGAGATGCGACTTTGAACACAAAAATACCCTTCGATAATCTATCTTTTTCTCATCTCACCGAAGACATTGATGTTTCATTGTTCCAGTGCAGAGAGCTGGATCTGACTGAGTTTCTGGTCGAAGACGCACTCGAAAACCAGGCCGCTCGGTTGTCGGTCACGCGGATCGTATCATATGAAGAGCAGATCGTCGGTTTTTTTACACTCACCAATGACTGCATCATCAGGAAAGGGATCAGCGACAACGACGGTGAAGAATGGTATCCATACCCCCACTATCCGGCGCTGAAGATCGCACGACTGGCAACGCACCGGGAGTTTGAAGGCCGGGGTATCGGTCGGGCCATGTTGTTGAAGACGGTGGCCATCGCCATGCGACTCTCGCAGTATGTGGGGTGCCGCATGATCACGGTCGATGCCAAACCGAAATCGGAGGGATTTTATCTGAAATATGGCTTCCAGAGAGCCTTGATGAAAAAGAAGAGAGACATGATCCCTCTCTATCGTGACTTCCATCGGTCCTACCCGGAAGCCGGAAAGGGGACGCGTCCGCCCCGATCTGTTTTCGATGGCAGCGACCGTCGTTGATAGGTACCTTGATACGCTCCGGAGGAGATCGCCGTGTTACGGGTGGGACTCCGATGAATAGCGAGTACGATAACGAACTGATCATTACGATTGTCAGGAGAGGCTGGTCTGAGCCGGTGATCGCGGCGGCCCGGCGGGCCGGGGCCGAAGGAGGGACCATTCTCCTCGGCCGCGGGACCGGGATCCACGAGGTAAAGACGCTTCTTGGTATCGCCATCGAACCTGAGAAAGAGATCGTCCTGACGGTCGTCGCAGCTGCCCGGACCGACGCGGTGCTGGATGCGATCGTCGCCGCCGCAGAACTGGACCAGCCGGGGACGGGTCTTGCGTTCGTCGTCCCGGTCCGGCGGGTTGTGGGAAGGGTTCACATGTTCAGGAAAGACGAGGGGGAGGCGTCCCGGGCTCCCGCCCCGGTCACCGGAAGAGAGACGCCTTGAGGAGTTCCCCGCCGTGGTCAAGGATCTGCCGGACGGCGTCCTCGACCTGGTCAACGCGCACGATCAGGACCGCCCCGTCCTTGCCCGAGTAGGCGTAGGCGTACTCGATGTTGACCCCGGCATCCCCGAGGACCGACGCGATCTCAGAGAGCCCGCCGGGCTCGTCACGCATCTTGACGCCGATCACCTCGGTGAACGAGACGCGGAACCCGAGATCGGTCAGCGTCCGATGGGCGTCCTCCGGGCGGTCGACAAGCGCCCTGACGACCCCGAACCCGTTCGCCTCGGCGATACTGAACGCAAAAATGTTGATCTTCGCATCCCGGAGCGCGCTGGCGATAGCAGCCAGCCTCCCGGGACGATTCTCCGAAAAGATTGAGATCTGTTTGATGATATACGACTTCTCCATTACAATGACCTCCTGTCAACGACCTTCTTCGACTTACCTTCGAAGCGCGGAAGGGAACCGGGTTCGACCAGTTCCACGGCCACGCCCACGTTCAGGGAGCCCCGGAGGCGGTGCTCCACCATCTTCCTGATCATCATAAGATCAGTGATCTTGTCTGAGAACGCCTCCTCGCTCACCTCAACCCGCACGAGCATGGCATCAAGCGCACCCTTCCGGTCGACGACGATCTGGAAGTGCCTGCCGACCTCGGGTATCTCAAGCAGAGCATGCTCCACCTGTGAGGGGAAGACGTTGATGCCCCGGACGATCAGCATATCGTCCACGCGCCCCTGAATCCTCCGGATCCTCGGATGGGTCCGCCCACAGGCGCAGGGGGCTTCGTCCATGATGGTGATATCCCCGACCCGGTACCTGATCATGGGGAACGCCTCCTTCTGCAGGATGGTGACGACCAGTTCCCCCCGTTCGCCGGGCTGGAGCACCTCACCGGTCTCTGGATCGATGACCTCGGCAAGGGCAAGGTCGCCCCAGATGTGGATGCCCTGCTGCTCTGAGCACTCGGTGAACATCGGGCCGGAGAGTTCGCTCGTGCCGTAGATGTCGTAGGCGCGGATCCCGAGCCATTCCTCTATCCGGCTCCGCATCTGCTCAGACCAGGGCTCCGCACCCAGGATCCCGATCCGGAGATCGGTGTCGTCCCTGATAGAGACGCCCATCTTCTCAGCCACCTCCCCCATGTGGAGGAGGTAGGAGGGTGTGCAGGCGATGGCGGTGGTGTGAAGGTCCTGCATCAGTTCAATCTGGCGTTCGGTGTTCCCGACGCTCGTCGGGAGAACGGTCGCACCGACGCGTTCGGCGCCGTAGTGGACCCCAAGACCCCCGGTGAAGAGACCGTAGCCGTAACTCACCTGGAGGACATCCCCGCGCCCGAGACCGCAGGAGGAGAACGCACGCGCCAGAGACTCGCTCCAGTTCTCGATGTCGCGCCTGGTGTAGCCGACGACCGTCGGTTTCCCGGTCGTGCCGGAGGAGACATGGTACCTGACCAGTTCATCCCTCGGCGCGCAGAAGAGCCCGTCCGGGTAGTTGTCCCGGAGGTCCCGCTTGTACATGAACGGGAGTTTCCGGATATCTGCAAGCGACCTGATATCGTCGGGCCTGACCCCCTGCTCCTTCATCCGCCGCCGGTAGAACTCGCTCGTCTCGTAGACCCGCTGGATCAGCGCTTTTGCGAGCCTATACTGAACCTGCCGGAGTTCATCAGGCGGCATCGCCTCAACTTTGTGGTTCCAGCATCCCATCACAGGATCCTCCGCCGGTCGATGACCCGCTTCGCCTTCCCCTCAAACCTGGGCAGCGAACCGGGCTCCACCAGTTTCACCGCGGTCCGGAGCCCGAGGGTGTTGTGGAGTTCGCCGGCAATCTTCTTCTGGACGCGGGCGAGGTCCTGGAGTTCCCCGGAGAACCCGGCCCGGGTCATCTCCACCTCGATGGTCATCTCGTCGAGGTGTTTCGCGCGGTCGACGTAGACCATGAACTGCTCCCCGACCTCGGGGAGAGACCGGAGCACGTGCTCGATCTGCGACGGGAAGACGTTGATCCCCCGGATAACCAGCATATCGTCGCTACGGCCCGTGATCCTCTCGATCCTCAGGCCGCGCCCGCAGGCGCACTCGCCCTCGATCAGCCGTGTCACATCGCCTGTGCGGTAGCGGACGAGCGGCAGGGCCTCCTTGACGAGCGGCGTGATGACCAGTTCCCCCCGCTCGCCGGGAGCGAGCCGTTCACCGGTCTCTGGATCAATGATCTCTGCCAGGTAGCAGTCGTGCCAGAGGTGGAGCCCGTTCCGCTCCGGGCACTCAAACGCAACCCCGGGACCGTACATCTCAGAGAGCCCGTAACTATCGTAGGCCTTCAGCCCGAGGCGTCGCTCGAGTTCAGCCCGCATGTTCTCCGACCAGGGCTCGGCCCCGAAGATCCCTATCCGCAGGGTATCGAGGGTCTTTCCCATAGACTCAGCCACCTCAGAGAGGTGGAGGGCGTAACTAGGCGTGCAGTGGATAGCGGTCACCCCGAAATCCTCGATCATCTCGATCTGGCGGCGCGTGTTCCCGGTCGCGCTCGGGATCACGGTCATGCCGACCTTCTCGGCGCCGTAATGGAACCCAAGACCCCCGGTGAAGAGACCGTAATTGACCGCGTTCTGGAAGATGTCATCTTCCCGAAGGCCAATCATGGTCATGTTCCGCGCGACCAGTTCCGACCAGTTGTCCAGGTCCTTGCGGGTGTAGCCGACGACCGTCGGTTTCCCGGTCGTGCCGGAGGTGGTGTGGATCCGCACGACCTTCTTGAGCGGGACCGCAAAGAGGCCGAACGGGTACCCGGCCCGGAGTTCCGGTTTATAGGTGAAGGGGAGTTTCTCTACATCGTCAAGCGTCCTGATATCGTCCGGCGAGACGCCTGCTTCCCTGAATTTTCTCTGGTATAGCCCTACTTCCTGTGCCTGACTGAGCGTCCATTTTAGCCGCTTCAGTTGAAGATCCGCGAGTTCCTCAGGCCGGATTGTCTCCATCGCCCTGTTCCAGAACATAAATATCCCATCGGTATGTCGCCGGCCGGGGAGGGGCAGCCCCCCCACCGGCCGTACGTTGGTATATGGTTGCCAATGCTCCCGGCGGCCTGAAGTTGCGTTCGCAAACGACGACACCGCCGGGTATATCTACCTTTATGTGGGCGGTCGGTGCGGAAAAGGTTTGTTAACCCATGACATGGCACACCGTGGCAGTCCCG
>JGI24709J26583_10001791_pt1 | contig 18069 bp, 16 predicted proteins | sample BioPla2DNA1_FD_26583 | JGI IMG/M metagenome (IMG submission 26583) | reverse complement strand
AGAACCAGTTTGACAGGCTGTTGATAGCCGCCGTATCGTGTGCGCCTGATTTCAAATCAAGAATTTACAATAGGAACTATTGCGGATAATCATTAAATATTATTTTTGTATAACTTTGATAGGCTTACTTTCAAATTTGAGTCGGTTTTCTGCACTCAACGTAGGTACATTGATAAACAATCGTTTAATAGCACGACTGGCAGCCACATAATATACTCGATGCACATTGTTGCCATACAAGTCTGGTGATAGTAGAAACTCTATGTCATCTTCATCTTTCAAAATGATAAACACATTATCAAATTCCTCTCCTTTTGATTTATGGATAGTCTTATGCTTGTCATTTGAATCACCATACTTCACCCCAAGGGCTGCATCAGCGTATGTATGATTTGCATAGAAATCCTTGATAGTTTTACCTATTATTTTAGGCATTTTGACATGTAAATCATTTACCAGAAATTTATAGAAATCCATCAGACTTCCGTCTTTATAGTTCTTATAGCCATCAAGCAAGCGTCTTAGAAGCACAATTGTTTTTGACCTATCGCGATTGATAATATCTAACTGATGCCAAGCATTTCGTAGATCATTCATTCTCGTATATTCCACAGCTTTTATCAATGCCTTTATCACCATCTGACGCCCTGCATTGCTGTCAAAATCCATCTCTAGTATTTTTTCGACCTCTCGTATCCCGCTCTTTTTACGCATCGAATTGGCAAGGACATTTTGAAAGGCGAGCGATTGTATTTCATCATTTCCACTTTCTTCTATGCTATATTGGTAACAGTTAAGCATATCGCCTACAAGCAATTCTGGTATCATTCCTTCTGCCCCATTCAACCAATCTTGTGAAAAATCTGTCCTGATAATATTTAGCAAATCTATTATCTGCTTCGTACTACGTCTATTCCCTCGTATCTCATACTCCTGTAACCCTGGCAGAACGAAATTGTCAAATTGCTGCACCGTAGCACCGAGAAAGTCGTAAATTGATTGAGCTCTGTCACCAACCACACCAACAATCACCCCATCATTGCCTAATTGAATCAGAAAATCAACAACAAAAGGAATTGTATCCTGAAATTCATCCACGAAAATATATGGATATTTGGCCTTTATTAACTTAAATATATTAGGGTATCTCGAAAGTAGAATATAAGAGAAATACAAAATGTCATCAAAAGATATATACCCTCCACTCCATAGCCATCTTTTGAACCCCATATACCAGTCATTACCCACATATCGCTTGCCACTCTTTAGGTTATAAGCTTGTGCGTAATCAGGTTTGTAGTGTTTATACTCATGGTTTTCATAACGCCACATGGCTCTCAGCAAACCTTTCAGATAGATTTTGGCATCTAACCATGATTTACCAATGCGGTTTAATACGAATGTTGCTGTTCCTTCTGATTTAAAATTAGAGTCATCTATAACCACAAGCTTGTCCAACTTCAATCCGAAGTCCTTAGCTACCAAATGAATATAGGGCTTTACAACATTTGCATACAAGAAACTGTGAATGGTACATATTTCAACTACATCATTCCCAATATTCAAACGTGAAGTTATTGTATCAATACCCACGTTAGTATAGGTGATACAAGCCACTTTCTTCACTATATCAAGTTTATGGCTGTTAGACACCACATTTTTGATATGACTTATCAGCCAATGCGTCTTTCCTGCACCAGGACCAGCACTTATTTTAAACGGTTCGTCTATAGGTATAGTTTGTTCAGATGTTATGATAATAGCCATGTTAATGCGTCAACAATATATTGAGGTACGTGGAACTCTATTCTATCTGCTTCAGGTTTCTCCAGATTAGCCATAAGCGCCACGTTTAGTTCCAGCGCATTGCTGCCTTTTGAAACGGAGTTTAAATAGCGGGATGCGAGTACGGCTTTCCGTTTTTCTACATCTGTCCAACCCGATGCGTCTATTGATGTCTTGATACGTGTATTGGTATCACTTTTTCTCAATTTATCTATCATATCATTAAGATTCCGCTCAGCCATCATTGCCTTTATTTCTGATATATTGGATACAGAATCAGTCAACAGCAGTTCACAATTGGGGTTCTCACGCATTATGTCATACTCCAGCGTCTTTCCATACATTGGATCCTGCCTGTAGAACCTAATGTTGGGATGGCTAGCATATTGAGCCACTTCTGTCTCCGCATGATGCATATAATTGTAGTTGACTGTATCTATATTGTACTCATATGGGTAGCAGGCTTCATAGTCCGCATTAGGTAGATTCTTTTTTCTGCAAGGATCAATATCTGTTAAGCAGACAATCTTTTTGTTGATGGCGTATGCATTATTCGTATCAAACAACTTTAGGAAATGGTTGAAATAGCGACCACCCATATTCACCACCAGTACATGCTCGTCTGTAAGGTTCTTACCCAAATATTTTGCAAAGACAGGAAGTAACAACTCTTCTGCAACGCCTTCTACAAATATCAATCTATTCGCAAAAAACATATCAGCTTTAGTAGCATCCAAAAATCTCTGAACATATTGCTTGGACTTTACATCATTGGCATTATTTCCATTATAAATGACACGTGGATAGCCAACATCGATCTGCCCTAACTTAGGTGAAGTTAAGCAAATCAAGTCATCTAATTTCACAGCTGAGGCTATTTGGGTAGAATGTGTAGTCATGAAAATCTGTCGTACATGTCCATTAGCTTTGTTGTCCTGCAGAAACTGTAAGAACTTGTACTGCATGGCTGGATGCAAGTGTGCTTCACATTCTTCTACAGCAAGAAAGGTGAGTACTTTGGCATTGCGTTTCATGTAGGTTATGCTACTATCTGCCTGCATTTTTGCAAGCAAAAGCGACATATAGATCAGATTGTTATAACCTAACCCATTATAAGTTGCTGGTACTTCTATACCAATAGCATACTTGATAATCATTCTCAATACTGCAAACATCTCATTCTCTGTCACCTCTCCATCAAAATCCGGCACAGCTCCGTTGAATGTTGCACCTGTATCAACTGCGTACTTCAGAAATACGTTTTTGCCATTCTGTAACCTACTTTGTAAAGTATGCATTAATGGAGCAGACTGCAGAACAAAATTATCTCTTAAAGTTTTCAATTGTTCCTTTATCTCATCCTCAGTTTTTTCTGCATCATTCTTTACTGAGTAATCAATGAAGAAATTCAGCACATCCCTCAAAAGCGGATTATAACCGGCGTATAAGTCATGACTTACATCACGGATGGCATCAAGAAACTGGAAGTCAATTTGCCCCAAAGCGTCATTAACACTAATACTTGCAGCTTGATTACCACCAGAACGACTACTTCTGTAGAATCTGATGTAATCATGATCTATGATTTTCCATATTTCCTTGGCAGTAGTTGCTTCTGCAACATCTGCCTTATAATTGTCCTCTTGTGTATCTGCTAATTTAAACTCGTATCTTAATTCAGCCTCTTCGCTTAATGTAGGGTCTGTCATCATACCGGAGAATAGCCCCATTTCTGCAGAATCTAGGTCTTCACCTTCACTTCTATGAAGAACCAGAGTTATTTGGATACGTGGTGACTGCAGCTTTAGAGTTTCCACATTTGTATCATAAAATATATCACTCGTACCTAATCTATGACCATCACTAAAGCCAAGCACTAACCCTATTGCACGAAGTAAGTTACTTTTACCTGTATTGTTATGTCCTAATATGACATTTACGCCTTCATGGAAAGGTACCGAAGCTTCCTGAAAGCTACGAAAGTTCGAAATTTTTATTTCCTTAATATACATATGACATTACTTTTTTTATCTGAAATATAGATAATTCTATTACTCGCACTAATTCTTTACTTATTATTTGATGTTATGAGATAGCCTTTATTTCATAAACAAAACTGCATTTACCGTTTTTCGTTTACCGACAATAGGCAATCGTTTGTTTATTTTATACACCTTTTGAAACAGAATCATTTTTCTAAAAGCTCATATTTTTTATGATATAGCTTCTAAAAAAGCAAGTGCAGTCTGTATACGGTCTTTACCGGGGAGATCTAGAAGCACAAGACCATCAAAACTGAAGATATTTTCAGCGTCTCTAAAACCAATAACATTTCCTTCAGCGTTTAAAATAGTTTCAAAACGATTTCCAAACTTTCTCGTAACTTTCTGCCTTTTGTCCCATATGCCAATCTCCCAACCTTTGGGATAGCATTCCATATACATGGCATTAGAATCTGAACCCCAAGTTCTTATGTACAATGCTCCATGTTCTGTATTGTCACTCCAATCACTAAGTACGTATTCATTACTTCCTTCATTTTCATAGAGTTTACGCACAGTGTAAGCATATGGATCAGTATTGGTTCCCTGCCATGGTCTCGTTTTCTGGGATTTAATAGTCCATACGGTAAATTCATTACCTGCACCGTGCCTGAAATAGTGACGCATCACACCACCCCCATTTGCCTCTACAAAGTCCTTATATTTCACCATATAATAAGCCATGGTGTCATGAGAATAACATATAGGGCTATCACCGTTCATCAGATGTGTAAAAGCGTCAAGAGCATTGCTAAACCCTCTGTCATCTTTACCTATAGTGAAGATATAATCCCATCTTCCCGTCATACCGTAGAACCAACAGTCCACATATGGTCTGATACCCTTGAAACCGCAGCTTGCAAGTCTCTGGACCCTTTCCGTGTCACTTATGGCCCAGAATTCATAGAACCTTTTAATGTAACTTTCCGTATCAGTGCAGCTTACAATGGAAGGCATCAGAAGCCCGAATGAATAATAAAGAGGTCGGCATGTAGACAATTCCCTGATAATATCGTAATTTGGCGTACCATACAATCTGGCTTTAGCTCGTTCATCCTCAAGCGATTTCTCCGTTGTTTCCAACAGAACATCAAACATATTGGCTGCAGCAGAAAGTTTATTCGAAATAATGTCTGCTTCATGGTAATCCGACAAACGGGCATTTGCTCCAACCTGATATCCATTCGTAAGACGCTGTCTCATACCCCTTACCCAACCGGTCATAACACGCAAGTAATCTGTAGAAGCTACCATGTCAGAATCCGGCAGCAGTTCCTCTGGATGAGAAAGCATCCACTGTAAGAAACTCCACAGAACTATCTGGGATGTAATATCCATATCAGTCCCCATTTCCAGACATGTTGTGACAAGGTCTATATTACAGTCAAACAGGTTGACCTTATGTCTCTCCACCTCTTTCTCCAGACGTGCGGTAGAAGAAGTTGCAATAAAATAACGAGACATGAAAGCCCCAAAATCCCCACACTTACTGTAGATATCCACAAGAAGATCAAGAATCCTGAACAGTTTTATCACATTCTCCCCATCCTTATATACTTCAATCCTTGAACTGTCTATTTCATGAGCATAAAGGTCCTTCATGTTTTTCAGTCCGCTGTTCTTGTAAACAGACTCTGCATCCGGCATAGCGGCAAACATAAGGAACTGCGACACGTAGTCAAGCAGGTTCATAAACCATTCATCAATGGACGGATACAGGATTTTCTTCTTTTCCTCCTCGCTTTTTGCATTCCAGCATTTGTACGCTCTCGGCCAGAGCATATCACACCAGTCATGTTCTATTGCATATTCAAAGTATTCTTCCAATGTAGGCGTATCCGGTATTCCCGGAATATTCCCGAACGGATACTTTACGCCCTTGAAATTTTTACCAAGAAAATCCTCGAATTCCGCTTTCCAGTTTTCGAATGGTGTAAGCAGTTTACCTCTGGCATTCATCTTGACATACAAGTCATCATTTAGGTCCAAGTTCTCCATGTCAAGGCTCTCAAACTCAAAAGGAGAATCATTGAAGAACGTTTCCGCCATATCCTCTATATGGTCTTTATATCTCTCAGAGCCAAGTAAGGAATCAGCCTTGTCAAGAAATTCAAGCATGGAATTTATAGAAGAATCCAGTTTCCAGGATTCAGAAAACCATCCGGGAACATTCTTGATGTAATCTGATATCGGGGCTCCAAGATTTTCCGGCAGCTTGAATTCACGCATAAGCTTACAGAACTGTTCTGTTGACGGACGTGAAGTATATGTAAGCGGCTTCAGGCAACCTGAATATTTAAGGCCGCATTTCTGGTTCAGCAGCCAGCCTATAAGAGCAAGCGTAGTAAGCCTCTGCTGGCCGTCCACAGGCTGAAAATACGGTTCAGACGGTTTTGTCATATCCGTAGAGCCATATATGAAATGTAGTTCACACGTTTCACGGTTCAGCAGGGCATCAAGCAGTTTCTTGATGAACTTGTCACGTTTCTCGAAGTTAACATCCGCCCCTTGTACGTAGTCACGTTGAATGATAGGGATCGCCACACCGTTTCTGCCAGCGAACTTATTGTATTTTTCAGTATTCTTGTTGAGCATATACTTGTTTATTTTGAGGTGTAATAATTATATATGTCATAAATGACTTTAAAATAGTTGTTCCTGTCTTCCGGACGCCATAAGCGCATATCACCAGGAGAGCATCTTGAATACTCTTTACAGAATACCTTACGTGTTGCCGGAGGTGCATAAGTACCTTTTAGATTTTTCGGATTGGAAATGTCACAACTGTCATGACGGCCCATAAGGATGGAGCGTTTCCTGTCCAGCAGGTAATTCTGCATGGCAGAATTTGTTTCTTTGTCAACCAGGGCCAGATTCCTGATACTATGCATCTCTTCCGGTTTTATCCCGGCCAGATCTCCGAAAAATCGGTCCAAGATTATAGCATTTCGGCTCAGTTCGCTGTGGTTGTAATCATCGGAAAAGATTTTTTTGTCAGATGTAAGAGACTTCAAAACACTGATAGCCTTTTCAACTTCCTGTTTCTTCTCAGTTATTCTCCTGTCTATGGAATCAGAATCCGGACTATCAGATACATCATTCTGGAGCAGGGCACGTAATTCAGCATCATCAAGTTTGTTGAAATCCTCACTTCTCCTTTCAAACCACATTCTGAAATCCTCGAAACCGATGTCGGATGTAATGTTCTGCGGATGGATATGTTCAAGCGATGTCACATTGAATATCTCAAACAGATGAAAAGCAAACCTCTTTTCCTCCGTATTGTCATTGATTGCTTCCTGTACATTGAGCAGTTTTAATACTCTTATTATGGCATCGTTGTTTTCATCATAACGGAGGCTTTCAAGAGTAATGTCCTTACCAAGTCTGACCAGTCTGCCCACTTCCTTTTCAAGTCTACCGGTAAACTGCGGTCTATCAATAGGAGTTCCGTTTTCATCAACAGACATCTTATAGATATACTCGACGAAATCCCTACGTTTTCGTTGCTTTCCAATTTGCAGTATACGACAAAGCCCTATCAGATGATACCAATGCCTGTTAGAGTACCAGTTCGATATAAGATTGAAAATTATCTGTATTCTTTTCCATACGTCCTCTACCGTATCGCTGCTATTGTCATTCCTCCTCAGATATTCATTGATTACCTGATAATTGAAGTCATCCCTGGAATTCTTGGACTCCTTGCGTTCCACGGGCCTGTTACCATTCTCGTCAGTCATTTCATTGTTCAGTCCGTCTGCCACAAAATCCAGAACAAGTTCCATGTGAGACAATGTACCATCATTTGCTTCTGCCAACATCGACCATAAATAAGGATTCTGTAAAGCATGCTCCATTGCGTCCCACTCAAGTGCTCTGCGATATGATGCCCCCCTACTGTAATGCCCGGAAGAATTTGTATTCCTTTCCTGCAGCAACAAAGCCTTGACAAGTTCCGTCGAAGTAAGTGGTATTTTGCCATAGTTCAGTTCACGGAAAGCTCTATGAGCTTCCTTGCTGCTTATTTCGTACCAAATTACGCGGACATCGTTTTGTTCCTCGTCCTCATCCGGAATCATAGCAAAAATATCTCGGATTTTTCCCTTATACCTGTCATGCCCGTCTCTTGAGAACCACGCTACAATTGTAGAATACGCTTTCTTCACATAGAAATTGTCTATGTTGTCAATATACTTATTATCATCCTCCATGAATTCAAGTTTGGCCAGATATTCATTCTGGATATTCCTGCTGGGAAGAGAGAACTCATATACGGGGTAGTCATAATCACTGTTCTTCGACAGATAATGCAGAAGGATATATATCGTTGTAAGACGTTGCTGGCCGTCGACAACAAAATAAGTATCTACATTTTTCGGATAACTTACCACTGCAATGGGTTGAAGACAATAGTACGGTTCACGGCCTTCATTATTACGGTTTCTTTTTGACTTCAGAGATTTTACAAAATCCAGCAGGTCATCTAGAAGTTCCTCTACCTGACGTGATTCCCAACGATATCCACGTTGATACGGTGGTATAATGAAATGCATTTTTAACAATTCATGAAAAGGTTTTGGTACAAGAGACATATAATATAGTTTTTAATAGTTGATCATTTATTTTATCTTATATCGAATTTATTATCAAGACCTAGGATTATGTAACCCTATTTGTCGTTCAAAAATTGTATAGAACATGTTTTGTTCCGTTTTTATTATCCCTAATCGGTTTGCCAGTGACTGCCAGTATTTAACCGCATTCAGTACTTCACTAATGATTTGCTGAGCAATATGCTTCTGTAACATATATTCTTCACAAGAATTCTGCAATTCATTCAAATCCGATTTATTTGTATAGCTGTTGATTAACAGACTCTGATACTCATTCAGCGTTGGATTCATATCGTAAGCCGGAGCCAAAATCCACCCCTTGGCAGTCAAAAGAAAACCATGATTGCGAAAATGATCATCCGTATTACCGATGCAGATATTGAATGCAACTCTGCGATACAGTTCTTGTAGATTATCCTCCACGTTGGTACAGTTCTGAAGTATGAAATCGACAATATCCAGATAGCCATGGCCGGTATTGGCATTGTCACCATCATTCAAGCCCAAAAGAGTCATAGCTGAAGCAAAGTGTATGCGCTTACCGTCTTCCTTCCTGTCAAATCGTCGGGAAAGCAATGTATGATATTTGTCGTTTGTGAAGATTACTCTTGTCTCTGCTGCGTGTATGCCGGCCTTCTTTGCCAATAGGTGTGAGAAATGTTCCCAAAGCCCAATATCATAATCATCTTTGCGGGACGGAAACTTTGCTATATGCAGAATTTTGTTCTCGTCAATTACGCTTGCCTTTGGACGCGCCCCACCAAGGGAGGAACCCGGTTGTACAAGCTGCTCGATCCAGCGTCTTTCAGGCAGGTGGTTCTCCTCTTCACTTTTTTCAATCTCAGAACTTGCCGCAATCAGTTCACGTATATCGGTTAGTGGCGGAATCCGCAGAACTTCACTTGCATTGATGTATTTTCCGTCCAAGGATTCCTTAAAACGGAGACCACCCATACGGGAGTAGTCTTCGATTCCGACAAGATAGTCAAATGATGAAAGACGGTGGATAGGACGCTTCTCCTCTTTCGCCAGAATCTGTTCCCTGCGATTTATCAATGTACGTCCCCATCTGTCTGGGAGGGCATCAGAAAAACATCCGAAAATATCCTTGCCAGGAGCTGTATATTGCTGCCCTGGATAGTTATTCAAGTCATCACTAAGAAACAAGTTGCCATAGTCCCTTAGCCAGTCATCACTATAGCAAAATCCATAACTGTCCGAGCCACGAAGTGATTCATAGCTCAGTTCTCCAATCAGCCTTGGTTCTTTAAGCCAATCGAAGTCGGCAAATACATATAGTCGTTTCATGGCTTATTCTTTTTTAGATGCTCTCTCTCGCTTTTTCAAACTTAAATCCTGCAAAGCCTTTCCCATTGCGTCTTCTTTGGCAAGAAGAAGTATATCATCATCCAGTTGAAGCGCATAGAGAACTCTGAGATAAATGCCGATAGCTACTGTCGGTGCTCCCTTTTCAATCCGGCCAACCGTAAGCGGTGAGCAGGTTGCGCGTTCGGCAACCTGAGCCATGCTGAGATTCCTGCGCAGTCTAGCCAGTTTGATCTGCTCACCCACTATCTGCATCTTCTGCTCCAGCTTTCTTGGCAACTTGGTGCCCATTGTATTCTTTGCCATATTCAACATATCATATAATATGCAAATATACTACTTTTTATCTATTTAATGATATATTATAGGTAAAAATCGCAAGAATTGAAGATGTGATATTTAAGTGGTTCTACACTTTTTCAAGCGAATAAATCGGATTCCTCACACTTTTTCCTGCGATCGAGGCTCCATTTATACACTTTTCCATCAAAATTGAGGCTTGAGAACTACACTTTTCCATGAAATCAGCACCTTTACTTTATCCCCGTATTCATATATACGTTCATTAAAGTAAAGTCAAAATAAGGGAAGAAAAGAGATGGCTGCGCCATGAAGAAATGACTCCAGTCATTTCTTCATTTTTCTGTAAATTGTTGTATATCACAAAATCATTATCTATACAATATGATATTTAAGACAGACCGCTAAAACTAAAACCACAAACTTTAACCTAAATTTTTCAGCTATAACGTATATTCTTTCAAATGAATTCGAAGAAATGACAGTTTCTGCCAAAGACGTGACCGCAGCAAAGGTTTGCAACCGTAAGTGCATTCTCAACAAAGGTACTGGTGATTCTGTTAGAACCAACTACCAAACATCAGCGAAATCCATTTTCAGGCAGTTCTTCAAGAACTGGAAATCTCTCACCAATGCGTAATTTCTCACTTGGAACGCATTTGCTCTCTCAGACTAATAAACGAATACTCGGCTTCTATGCCAAACACACCGGTTCCAACCTATACATCTACTACTATTGTGTATTCAGTGGTACTGCAGTTGCCTATCTCCTGGCTCTCGACGGAGTCGAGGCTCAACAGACGCTACTCTCATTCTTTGCGCCAGTGCAATGACTCTGCAGTTCGCAAATATCCCTTCTTCTATAGCTAATTTCATATACAATGTCGCTTTTCTGATCGATTCTATCAATCATGTCATGCTATTATCTTACATTTGTATATTAATTCATTAATTATGAACGAGAAACAAATACAAAACTATATTTGGGAAAAGCGTGAAAGCTTTGCCGACTTGTTGGTGACGCCTCAATTCCCAAAAGTAAAATTTGAAAATCCGGCATTTGCCTCTCCCTCGGATGTTTTATACAATATGGTCATCGACCGTTACAAAAAATTGTGGGAATCAATAAGCGATATCGGTTTCTTTGGCTGCGAAGTGTCACTAACAGAGGAAGGACAATCTACAATGAGGACAGACTTCCTTGCTAATCGATGCGGTGATGATGGAATTGTTGTCATTGAGTTGAAAAAGTCAGACCAGACAGCACGTCAAGCATATACTGAGTTGCTCGCATATGGTAGTTATTTGCGAACCAAATTCACGCCAATGTCTGGTGGTGACATTATCTATGTTCTCATTTCTCCAATAGGCGAAAGAATCGTCGAACAGGCCACAATCAACACACTTATTTATGACAACAATAAAGTGTGTTTACTCGTTCCAAAATATGAAAATAATGATATTAGTACTTTAAAATTAGAGCTCTGGATTCCAGATAAAAAGGTGTTTAAAGATTTAAGTTACTCATGTTTCAATAAAGAAAATATTTCGGTCAGTAAGATTGTGTGGGAGTCTCTTCCTGGCGAATGGTCTCCAAAGCCTGGAGAAAAGCCAACGCCCGAAATGTACAAACGTCTTAACAAAGTTTCCTCTATTGCAGCTCAAATTATGGAAGAAAGAGGTATTCATGGTTTTGTCTACTGCGCACAATTAATTTCGGAATTTACAAAAACAGGTTTCGACATGAATGCTATTGTCCTTGCCGGAGTTAATCCTTACAAAGTAACTCGTGAAAGATTCTTATCAGACATTGCACCTAACTGCACAAAAAAGCTCGCTAATAGGATCAATAAGTTTGGAGTGAATATGCTCGATATTCTACCTTCGCTTGCATCGAAGGCAGGTGACATTAATACAGACGAGAACTATCTTGAGAATCTTGAAGAAACATGGGCAAGTAAACTTGACGAAATAGGGTTTGAGGTCCCTAACTTCCTGACACAAACATTTGAAAGAAACTATGTTTCAAAAGAACATGGTGATTTTACGTGGGAGACCCTTCTTGATAACGACGAAGATTATTTGAGCAACAATTTGGATATTCATTTAACGGGAATATTCAGACAGCTATTCTTTGAATATGCACGGATTGATTACGAGTACATTAGAACACATTCCGACAAAGAACTTGAAGAATTCCCGGCTTACCAGGAAGGCAGTATTCCATATGAATTTATTGATATGGTGAATTCACAAGGATATGTGCGCCTGTTTATTGAAAGGCTTGCAAATCCATTCTTGCTTGACGATGATTTTTTGGAAGAAGTAAAAACGGCCAAGTTCAAACACAGTTTATTAAAAAATAGCGAAGATGACGAATAACAATTTACCAATGACGCTCGTAGAGTATTTCTGGAAAGCATCGCAGCAAATTGTGATGTTGACTCCCAATAAGGCACCTAATCCGGATATTGAGGGTTGGGGAAGCGGCTTCTTATTGTTGTATAAAGGCCATCGATTTTTGGTCACATGTGATCACAATGTTCATATGGAAGACGACTATAGCGAGGGTGAACGTAAGGGTATTGATTATGGCGTTGGTATTATTTGCAATTATTCAGATCCGGACAATCCATTAAGTATGGGGCTAATAACTGTGTCTGGTTTTATTTATTACGATACGTTCGATATTGATATGCCAGAATTAACAGAATTGAAGGATGTGACTTTTGCAGAACTAAAGAATGACTTTATGTTGCCTATTTTAACAAATAGATTGTGTGGCTACGATGGCTCAATATGGGTGCATGAAGGAGAACCGAAACTGTTTATCAACGCCGATCACACCGCTGATTTGGACATCAGCAAAGAATATGTAATTACCGGATGTATTAGGAATAAGATTAGTGGAATAGTAATGAATAGGACGACCACTTTCAGGGAAAGAATCACATATGCAGGTACTCAACGCTTCGGGTTAAGCGTATTGGAAAATCCCTCAAATGTGATACTATCTGATTGGAAGGGCCTTAGTGGTTCTCCTGTATTTAATGAAGATGGTAATTTGGTTGGAATGCTTAATGAAGTTGTAGATGGCAAACAATCTTTATATGTAACACCTATTAAAAGCATACTAAAATTGATTGATTACTATCTGGCAGTCGATGAATGCTCTACCAATAGTGACAAGTGATAATGTCGGTAACATTCCAGAGATTCGTTATTTCACTGCTTAATTTTCAAATTGTTTATTTAAATAATATTTTGAGCACAAAGCATGGCGAAATCTTATAGCTAATTGACATATACAACTATACTTATGTACAGTCTGTAGCACTTTAATCTGCAATAATCGTTCACTTTTCCATGAAATCAATTGCTTTACTTTATCCCCGTATTCATATATACGTTCATTAAAGTAAAGTCAAAATAAGGGAAGAAAAGAGATGGCTGCGCCATGAAAATGGACTCAGCCATTTTTTCTCTTTTGGCTGCAAAATTTATTTGTGCTCCTGGTGTTATTAAAGCCGAGCAAAATGACACTCTGACCAAAGACAAGATTCCACGATTGGAGCCTGAAAATATCCGTGAATCCATCCTCGATTTTACAGCCCATTTTGGCGAAATAAACCCCGACATGCTCTATCTTTGCAGACAGGGTCTGTCGGGGCCCCAAAAGGCTGTTTTTACCTGTTTCCCCTCTGTTCGGAGGGAGTCGATGAAAAAAAACGTTAAATCTTCGATTTTTCGCAAAAAAACAAGTAAATTTTTGAGCTGTCTACCTTTTAAGATGTAAATCATTGATAATCAATGAGAATATGATGATGCATCGGGAAATAGAAGTTGGAAAGTTATCGTGAATTTGGATTAAGTGCTATAAAGTTATCTTTATAAATTCCCGACGGACCATCAGGAATCCTACTTATAATCCGGGTATGGACCTGCAGCTATCAGAGCTGGAACAGCTCGTTCACGCTCTTGCCAAAATAGGCTGAGAGTTTAAGAGCCAGTTCAGTTGATGGAATGAACTTATTGTTCTCTATGGCAAATATGGTCTGTCGCGAAACACCTATGGCATTGGCCAGCTCCTGCTGGGATATACGGAGGATTGCCCTCTCTACACGTATGTTATTCTTCATTGCTGCTCTCCTTTTCGTGGTTTGACAACACTTTCTTTAGTACAAGCGAATATACTACCGCCACCAGCGGAATCCAGCTCAATATCATCAAAATGAATATTACAAATGTTTCTTATAGTCTCTCATAATTGTAAAGTTTGATGCGACAAACGTAAAGCATACTTTACAATAATCAAAGAAGACTTTACTTATTTAACAATATTTAACCAGAGAGATATTATACTGACCATGCGTGCTAAAATCTTATCAACCTCCACCAATTCACTCGAAAGATTCTAGACCGCCGTCTTATTATAGGTTGTGGCTTCCCTATATTTGTCCTTTGCACAAAATCAATATGGCTGGTAACTATTTCCGGATTATTACCATTATTTACAGCTTTACTAAGCGAACGAGCGACTTCACTCTTATCGGTATATTCGGCAAAATTATACTTTCTTACCTTTTTCAATACATATCCAATGTCACTAGAATATCCGACAAATGTATTGTCAGTCCAATAACTTACATTTTTGAGAGTACAATCTCCCGCGAAAAGGACAACATTGAAAATAGGCAATTTCGCAAATTGTTTAGACTGCTCCCGTAGTGCCCTTATATGTCCGGCATTTTGCATAATCGGATTATAGAACCGATACTTTTCATTGCCATAATTCAGAACCTGAGTCCAATACCTCTGCTTTTCATTGCCGAATAGCCATCCGCTATATTCCTTTACTTCTATGGCAAGTAACCCCTGTGGAGTAGCAACCACAATATCTATTTGAGCGAATTTCCCATTTTTCTTTTGCAGGTACAGATCATGAAATATAGCTTTGGGATGAACACCCTTTTTCAGCATTATCTTTATCAATTCGCGTTCTGCTCTAGTTCCTCGACCAGGCGGAGATACAGAGTGTAGTAATTTCTTTTTTTTCTAAAAATTAAATATGAAATCACTATATAACCGAGTATAAGGGTGAAAACTATATATTCCATTGCACTAAATCAAAACTCAAAAAGACTTTATAGTGTAATACAAATATATAGAAATCTACATTCATCGGCAACCTGTAAACAGTTTATTCCTCGTGGTATCGACTCACGGCCGTATCAACTGGATGCGGGATTTAACTCACAAATATAGTTCCACCAAATTTATTTGGGCAAAATGCCGGTATCCACCAAATCTTTTTGAGCTATTTGCCGGTGAGCACCAAATCTTTCATCTCCTTCCGTAAGGATAGCAAACAGTCATAATCTGAGTGGTCATACCGGGGATCTTCATACTTCCATAAAATCTCATGCTCAATGAGCTTAATGTCATAATCATCTATTTCAACCATATTTCCCGACTTTTTGTACAAAGAAAACAGAGACCTCTGCCAATTTGTAGCAGAGGTCAAAAAAATAGCAGCTCTCTTGCTATCCAAGCGCATGCCTCTGCATCGGCTAAGGCGTGATGATGATTCTCCAGACAGTAACCGCATGCAGCGGCCACGGTCTGTAACTGATAATTCTCCAGGTCAGGAAGCAGACGCCGTGCAACACAAAGCGTGTCGTAAAACTCATAGTCGGGATAGTCCATCTGATAGACACGAAACACCGCTCTCAGACAGCCTTCGTCAAAGTGCTTATTATGGGCAACAAGCGGCAGACCTTCTATCAGAGGCTCTATCTGCGCCCACACTTTGGAGAAGACCGGTGCGTCATCGGTATCATCCTCACAAAGACCATGCACCTGCGAACACCAATAGTTATAATAGTTCGGCTCGGGCTGAATGAGCGAGTAGAACGAATCTACAATCTCACCATCACGCACAATGACAACGCCAACGGAACAAACCGATGAACGCTCATTGTTAGCCGTCTCAAAATCTATCGCTGCAAAATCTCTCATAATTCAATTATATCATCTATATTTCTTCTGCCAAAGTACAACATGGATATGCCAAAATGTGGTATAGCTGTAAAAATGAAATTTCAGNCTCTATTTCCGCAAATACTCACCATCGCGTGCCAGGATCTTCTCGATTTTGCCGACATACATTGTATGGAAATCCTTTTCNGGATAGTTCCGGGCGATTGTCTCCTGACTCATGAATCCGCTCTCCTGCAGCTCCGATGCATACATCTTCCTGCAGATAATCACCATCTTGGCTTCGGCAAAGTATATACTGTTATCGGCAAACACTCTGGTCAGGCCGGCCTTTGTAATNTTGTCCTCATCGCGGCCTGACACACTGCCCAGATATGCCATCTGACTCTTGAACGACTCATCCATCACGCAGAGAGTGAAATACTCCTCCCTATCTACAAACGTCTTGGTGTAACGCGATGGACGGATATAAACCACCACTGTAGGATCATTGTTTCCCCAAAGACTTCCCATATGACCCCAGGATATGGTCATCGTGTTACAGCCATCCTGCTCGTTACCGGCAGACAACAACATCCATTCCCTACCCAACAGGTTGAACGGATTGAACTTCATCTCTCTGTAGTTGATCTCTTTCATTATATTCTCTGTTTTTGATTTTTCTATCATAGGTCTTAGCTCATTCTCAAATATCGTGCGCTCTATAATCCTGTAATGCGGATGATAAGCATCCTTATATTCCTGCGAATGGCTGATGGCATATTTTCCTTCTGAAAGTATGCTGTCGATAAGCTGCCTGTCCTCCTCGTAATTGGGTAAGCCGATCTCCATTTTGTCGATTGTACGAACAATTTTCTTCCAGTTCCTCTTCCATGATTTGACCGATGGAAGCTTGACGGCGTTCGCACTGCGCATGAAAGCATCAAACAGGACCTCTTTTGAAATCAGATTCTCCTTTATGGCCCGAATGCTCACACGCACATATCGGCCCTTAATGCCGCACGGTTCATAATACCAGGGCTGCATATCAGCCACATTGCTTGTCCCGATCTCCTCGTCGAGATACTCCTCTACCGCCTTTCTGTCAGTCACCATATGCTCTGCCCCCATATAATCCTGAAAGCATGATTTGTAGATATCTATCAGGCGCATCTCGGGATAAGCCCTCAACTGATCGTTTATAAACGACTGAATATCCCGGGCCGATACCACCGGCGCAGATACAAGGGACAGAAGTATGAGAAAAATTCTATTCATATCGCTTTTGTTCTACGTTTCAACTTAAAACCTTAAAAGCCGGCAACCGACTATATGGCCAGCATTAAAAACCCGACAACGATTGCAACGAAGAAATTAATCACCTTAGCCTTGAGGAAAACACTGCGGCTATGGGCCAAAAGCGGAAGGGCGGTATGCCCGTCCTGGCTTATGCAACTGGCCAAAAGCACCGGCAGAGGGATCACTCCGGCAGCAAAAAGCGACACAAACACCAGATGCGGGCCCGATTCGGGGATTATACCTATCAGGGCGGCAACAAGGATCATAAGTGCCGTGTTGTCGCTTATCCAGGTGCTCACATCAATATAGCCTGCAAGGAGCCTTATCACAATCATTGCACCCAGAGTCCAGAGGAAGATATTTAACAGATGATGCCGGACTATATGCTCCCAGAGATGCTCCTCCACGAAATGGTCGCCGGCAAAGAGCAGCATGCCCAGCACCAGCAGACTCAACACGGCAAACACCCAGTACATCCACTCCTCCGACAGAATATTGAATCTGCCGGATACGCTGTCGGCATCGGCCTCATCGGCCCCAAAAAAGCCCAGAACAAGCGCAACCACAAATAACAGCACACCGATAAACATCAGTATGCGTTTCCAACTGAAGTGACGGCCTGCGCGTTGCCCACTGACAATATCGCACTCCTCCTCATGTACCTTCATGGAGTGGCAGCTCTCATAGCGGTGATGGAACAGGTCCACCAGCAGGCCCACACCCAC
>JGI24709J26583_10001790_pt1 | contig 18080 bp, 25 predicted proteins | sample BioPla2DNA1_FD_26583 | JGI IMG/M metagenome (IMG submission 26583) | reverse complement strand
GTTAGTGGATAATTTAAGATTACGTTCGGATATAGATTATATTGCTATAATGTTGGGGGTGGAAATATGAGTTGGTTTGACAGGGTGAAGATGTACTACGATAAAGGGTTATGGAGCAAGCAGAGAGTTTATAGTGTTGTAGGTAAAGTTATTACAGCAGAAGAATACGAAGAGATTACAGGAGAGCCGTATATCGCATAAGGATACTTAAGCGACATAACCATGCCGCTCCCACAGGAGGGTTTTGTATTGGAAAGGTGGTGCATAATGCGCCACAGAAAGGAGGAGGACTATGTTTTCTGACGTAAAGCAAGATTCTTACTGGTATCCTTTGATTGAACGGTTTTACCGCATGGGGGTAGCTAATGGTTATCCTGATGGCACATTTAGACCAGACGCTCCTATTTCTAGGGTAGAGATGCTCGCCCTGTTGGAGAAATACCGCACACGGGGGTTAAGCCTTGTGAAATCCCTTTCCCCGTCTGTCATTAAAATCGAAGGCAGAAGGAAAGACGGCACAGGGGCGCTGGGCAGCGGGGTTATTCTTGACAAGGATGGCTATATCGCCACTAACGCACATGTTGCAATGGACGGGATAGACCCGTGGCACACTTTACACGTTACCCTTGATAGCGGCTCCACGGTGTACCCAGCTACAGTCCTGAGGGGAGACTTCACTCAAGACATCGCTATTATTAAAATCAACGCAGACCCTTCCCTGTTACAACCTGTCCGGGTAGCTTCTTCTATAGAGCTTTTAGACGAAGTATATTGTATCGGTAATCCTTTAGGTTACACTGATACCGTCACCGCAGGCAGGATTAGCTGCGTGAAGAGGGAACTGCAAGGCACTGACTGGATTCAGACCGACGCCGCTATTAATCCCGGCAACTCTGGGGGCGGGGCATTTAACTTCATGGGGGAACTCATTGGGCTGCCTACATGGGTTGTCGTTTGGGCGGACTCCGCCAAGACTATCCCTGTAAACAACGTCGGTTTTATTACGCCACACTATAAAGTGCAGGAGCTATATCATCTAGCTCACGCAGGCAAAGTGGGATTTTCTGGCGAACCTGTGGCATTTATTGTATAATATAATTGAAAGAGGGTGAATATTATGACACAGTCTGTTGATTGGGATGACATTGCTCGGAAGCTACAAAGTTTATACGATAGGAATAAGCCCGGGGGCATAGCGGGCGTTACGGGGGATAGTCTACGGCAAAAGGCGCAGTCACAAACAGCTCCTCCTCCGCAGGCTCCTACTACCACTACTATTCCGGAAGGATACCTGCCTGTAAGGGCATGGGGGGAAGGAGCAGGGTTAGAGGTTGGGTGGACAGGGCAAGCTCCCACACTAGGAGGGCAGCCGCTTTCTAATTTTATTAATATAGACGGGCGTACTTATGCGCCGCGAGATGTTTTGGAACAGTATCGCCCGAAGCCTCCGCAACCTCTGCAGCCTCTGCAGCCTCTGCAGCAAGTAGTTGCTCCTGTAGACATAAATGATTATCTTTCCAGAGAGAGGTTTCAGTCTCCGGAAACACTTACAGAATACATTAACGCTATTATAGAATCTCAGCAACCCATGATAGATACTATGCTGGATAACGCCATGAAGAGAGCCGCCGTAGCGGGGGCGAATAGAGGAATCTGGAACTCCGGGATTCAGGCGGAATTAGAAAACCAGTTAATATCCGAGATTATGTCCGGGATACAATCTCAGGCGATACAAAACGCATTGCAGTACAGCGCCCTTGCCTTACAGGAGCGGAGGCAAACCGTTGACCAGTATCTTGCTGACTTAGAACGAGCAGAGAAAGCCCGGCAATTCGACCTGTCTCATGCTTTGAGTGAAGCAGAGGCGAGAGGTTATATTGATGGCAGTCCCACAGCGTATATGATGGGAGTTCTAAATGATGCCTTGTATAAAAAAGGCTCTTTAGAGAATGCTGCTGCCTCTTTAGACTATTACCGTGTCCGAGATGAAGGTGAACTGGCGTACAAATACGCCGCTTTAGCGCAAGCGGCGCGTGAGGCTGCTGCAGATAGGGCTTTGCAGGAAACGTTACATAGATTAGGAATTGAGACTCCTACTGACGAGGACGCAATTAATGATACTATACTACAACTAATAAAAGAATATCGTGAGAAGTTAGCCTCAGTAGAACGTACTAAAGACGCAGTGAAGATGTATGAGCAGATTATGGCGGAAATAGACGCAGATGTAAGAGCTAAGCTTTATGATGAAGAAGTAGCGGAACGGATTAGACAAGGCATTATGCACTTAGCCCCTCCTTCCAAACAGCCAGCGAAATTTTCCGTAGAAGATGTTCTAAAATATATGGATCCGTTGGGAGAGGATGAGAAGGAGAAGATTACTAAATATTTTTATGGGGGCTAAAACGCGAGTTTGGTTAAGAGAGGGAAGGAGCTGACGGGGTATGTACATTTCACCGGCTTTAATAAATAAATACCGTAAACCTGCTGCGCAGAAATCCGAGCTGGATGAAATACAGCACCTTATCGACCTGAAGCAGACCCGCATCGAAGATGCTGGAGGCGTTGTGCCTGAACCTTCAGCGGGGCTAGGCTCTAAGTTATTACAAGCACTATTCATGATAGACCGCCCTCGCAACGCTATCGCCTCCGCAATAGACGAAGCGCAGTGGGGAGGCTCCCCGTGGGAAGGGTTTACACAGGGGCTTTCTGGCAAGCGTCAAGTCTGGGGGTCTGACCTGCTTGATAATTTTGGTGTGGATAACCCTGTTGCCCGCGAGGTCGGGGGCTTTGTATTGGATATGGGCATAGACCCACTTACTTGGTTTGGTGGAATACTAGGCTCAGGAGCAGCGAAAGGGTTACGACTTGTTGGCGCCCCGGAGAAACTGGCTAAGGTGGCAGAGCGCGGGGTAGTCTCTGAGATTATCGCTCCGACCGCGCGTGAATTTAATAAAGGGTTGCTGTCGCATGGCGTGAAACACTTAACCGCCGAAGACCCCGTCGTAGGTCTCCGCACGCTCCCTGCCGATACAGGGCAAGGGTTCGCAGGAGCCCTAGGTAGATTCGTCGGGGGTATCGGTACTGAGGAGTATAATCTTGGGAAGGCAGCCACGAAGTTTCACGATACCGTCGGAAGTCTCTTAAACACACGCTTTGTAAAGCATAGCTTTGACCCCTACGGCGTGCCGGGGAGAACGCACGCAGAAGCGAAAGACTTTCTGTTAACCGCTCAAGACGATGTACGTGATATTGCCCGGGAGATGAACTATCTCTTTAAGAAGTCCGTCAAAGAATTAGAGGATTCCCCGCTTACAGGCTTAACAAAGGCTCAGCAGCGTGCACTAGTGCGCCTCAAAGAGCAGCCGATTTATTATGTGCGGAAAGTCATACGCGACGCAAAAGAACTACCCCGTAATATTCGTCCTTACACGGTGCAGGAGGCTAAGCTTGCGCATAAAATACTGACCTCCCCTAATGAAGTAGGAATGGCGATAGATGAAAGTATAGCCCGCCTAAAAGCGGAAGTAACCAATCCTATTCTGTCCAGCGAAGACTTTGTAAAAGCGCAAAAGAAACTTACCTCCCTAGAAAAGACAAAAGCGCTAGTAGAAGAAGCCTTCCTTTCTGTAGATACCGAACTTAAACGCTTCGTCAAGGCAGGGGTAATGGAAGAAACAGCCCTACGCGAAGCACTGAACTACTGGGTTGAGCGTGACAAATGGTTGATGGCAAGAGAAGGGCTATCACCTTCACAAGCTCTTCCTGTTTATTTATACCATTGCTTAGATAATACAGCGGAAGAAGTACAGAAGATTGTGTCCCGGCATCCGGAGTTAGCTCGGCAACTGTCACTAGGTATTAGTCCTCATAAAAAACGGCATGTAGCAACACTGGAAGATTTCGACGCTATCGCCAGAAAAATTGAAAATAAAAACAAAGAGCTACTGTTGTATGAGATAGGGAAGGTCACTACTGAAGATACTATAGAGCAATTACGAAAAAGGAATCTCTCCTTTGAGGAGCTGAAAAAGTTTGCGAAGGATAGAGGAGTTCCTGTACATACGATAGACTTCGACCCTGTTCCGAAAGTTGTCAGGGATCCATTTGCCATACAGGTCATGCGTGAATTGGAAAGCGCCCGGTATGTTGCTCGGAAGAATTTTATTGATAAGTACGCCGGAAAAACGATAGTTGGGGAAGGCACAGAGCTTGATGTTGCTACAGGCACGCTTATCCGCAATCTTAATGACGACCCAAACTTGCTTAAGCATGGCTGGATAAAGACCGATATGATTGTGGGCTTCCCGAAGGGTTCTGTTATCCATCCTGAGTTATACAGAGCAATTAAGCAACTGGATAACGTGCTGACGAATGACGAGGAATTAAAAGGTTTTCTGCATAATGTGAACAAATTACAAAATATGTGGAAGATTAGTGTTACTTCCGGTAGACCGATGTGGTACGTGACAAATATTAGCGGGAACGTGTTCAACTGCTATCTTGCTGGGTTAAAAAACCCGTCGCGCTATGCTGAGGCTGCGCTGGTACAAGCCGGAGCGAATATTGATAATGTCCTTGCCCGTCTAGGGATAAAATCCACAGTAGCCGACAGAGCGATGACTACAGACGAACTGAGGGATTTAATTGAGCGCCACGGCTTACGGGGCTACGGAGAAGTATATGGTGACGTGGCACGGTCGCCGATAGAAATGATTAGAAAATTAACAGGCCAGGCTACGCCCGCAAAGACGGTAGGAGGCAAAGCCCGCAAAGCTGGGGAAAAGGTCGTAGATTCCGTACGTATGGTAGGGGATGCTATCGAGACTAACGCGAAGATAGCCTTGTTCATTGATAGGCTGTCGAAAGGCGACACAGTGGAGCAGGCGGCAGAGACCGTACGGAAGTATCTGTTTGACTACACGGATATTACAAAGACAGAGCGTATGGCGAAGTTAATCGCTCCCTTCTACACTTTCACCCGGAAGAACCTGCCCTTACAGTTAAAATCTCTGTTAGAACGCCCAGATAAATACCTCGCTATTATGCGGGCACGGGAAACTAGCTATAGAATGTTCGGCGTCTCTGACGAAGAAAAAGAGAATATGCCGGATTGGTTTAGGGACAGAGCTTTCGCCACGCCTATTGACAACGTATTCTTTACTCCTATGTTACCGTATGATACGCTGGCGGATTTTATGGAAAGTCCTACACGTGCGGCTTTAAATATGGTAAGCCCTTTACTCAAAGTGCCTGCTATCGAAATGCCGCTTAACATCTCTACCTTCACAGGACAGCCGATAGAACGCTACGAAGGGCAGCGTGCGAACTTCCTCGGAGCAGACATGTCTGCAACGCGGGCATACTGGCTGTCTCAGATAGGTACAGGAAGAGAGTTGAACAAAGCTTCCCGGCTGGTGGAAGCCGGAAAAGAATACAAAGGCACGACTTCTCCTATAAAATTCGACAACGATATAGCTACTATTCTCTCCTCTCTAGCGCTCCCTGCAATGCACTACAACCCGGAGAAGGCGAAGCTGTATAACGCTTATGAATACGACAAGCGTCTGGAAGACGCGATTAAAGCCTTAAAAGATTTGGGTATTCCGGTGCGTACGTACACTGAAATACAGAAGGACGCCAGAAGGGGAGGTAGGTATTAATGGAAGATAGAGAAGGCATTTTCATTAGCACGAAAGAAATGTACGAAATGATGTTGAAGCTTAATGACAATATTATTATCCTAAACAGTAACGTAGAGGAGCTGAAGAAAATTCGCCCGGACTGTGTAAAAAGACAGGATATATGCAATAAGACTTTTCAGAAGCTTTCGACTAGGCTTAGCAGTGTCGCCGCACAAATGAAAATCATTTGGGTACTTGTCTCAGGGACACTGCTCGCTATCATTAAGCTATTCCTAGAGGGGGTGCAGAGGTGACTACTATCTTTATTAGCCCTAGTTTGCAACATAATAACAGAGGCATAGGAGACTACGGCACAGAGGCACAGCGGATGCGCTACATTGGGGAGCGGGTGCGGGAATTGCTTTTGCAGCGAGGCTTAACCGAGCCCATCATTAGTGATCCTACAGGCAGCCTCATGGAAGCGATACAGCTCAGTAATGCCGTCAACGCAGACGTGCATGTGGCGATACACTCTAACGCTGGGGGCGGAAGAGGTACAGAAGTATTCTATCCGTCGGGGAAAGTACAGGGTAAAAAGCTAGCCACTGCCCTGTATGAGAGAGTCTCTCCTCTGTTTCCGGATAGCAACCGAGCGACGCCCATAAAACCGAACTTTACTTATAAAGAGTTGAAAGAAGTTTACGCTGAGGCTACGGCACTAATCGAGGTAGGGTTCCACGATTCCCCACAGGACGCAAGAATTATTATAGATAAGGCGGAACTAATCGCACAGCGCATCTGTGACGGTATATGCGACTATCTTGGTGTGCCGACACACGCGCCGCAGATTACTATTGTTTATAACGGTAACACTTTCCAGCCGAAAGACCCGGTGGAGTTAGAGGATGGAGTTATATATCTCTCCCTCAGCGACGCAGGGGAGATGGTACTTAACGCTCGCGCATTACCTTTACGCAAAGTAATGGAGTATCTAGGTAAAGACGTCGTATGGGACGGTAATACGTCCACGGTGTACATTAACGACAGAGAGGAGAGGTAGCGTGGAAGGTGTGGATTTTTTAGGGCTGCTGTACGAATATATTAAAGCGGATTTTATCATCGTCGCTGTGGCGCTGTATGCTTTGGGAATGTTTCTGAAGGGTGCGCCGGGAATAAAGGATTGGGTTATTCCCTTTGTGCTGTTAGGTACAGGGATAGTGTTTACGGTACTAACTCTGGCGATAATCCTAGAGCAAGGTTTCACGGCGAAAGTAATACTGGAAGGTGTTCTGCAAGGTATCTTGTGCGCCGCACTCGCAGTTTTCTCCAACCAGATGATAAAACAAGTGCAAAAAAGAGAAAAAAATACCCCGTAGATTTGCTCTACGGGGTATTTTTGTTTCCGGGAGGGTATATAAAACCATTACCCGCCTCTTTTTCGTCGATTGTGGGGCATCCTCGCAAGCCTATCTTCTAGCCTTACTGTCACAAGGGGTTGGGGCTTATATTATTGAATTCTCATAAAAACACAAGCATCGTCGCCCTTTTTCTCCAACTTATCATATCTCTGTAATAATTCGCAATAGAGTTTACTTTTCTCAGCAGGGTTAGCTTTACGAAATCTTACAAAGCGAGGGTCGTTCCTCATATCTTCGCAAATCTGAAAGGTAAACCGCGCCCCTGCACGTTTTACTTCGGGGACTATTCTATCTCTTCTCACTTTATCAACTCCTCCCAATTCTCTTCTAAATACTGCTGTATGCCTGTATTTGGGCGGTAAGCAGGATAATACTTCTCCTTAAAAACACTAGCGGCTGTCCTGTAGTCTTCTGCTAAATCTTCCACGCCTTGTCTAGCCATGTACAGGAGAGCAATAGAGGGAGAGCGTGACTCCCCAACGTTGCAGTGTACTAGTACATTCATACCGGCGGAGAGTTTACGCTCCATAAACTCTAGTGCTGTTTCAAATATTTCCTTACGGAATAGTGGGGTAGGTGGGTCAATTATATTTAAATACAGATGCCTCCCGTTGGCGAAAGATAAATAGTGCTCATCGCCTGGCTGTACCTTCCCCACAGCGTCTCTGTGGCACGGGAATTTACAGGCGTGGACGATAGCGAAATCCTTCGGAGCCCCTCTGCACGCATTAAGGCAACCTACGAAAAGATGCGGGTATACTTCTATCATTTTTATTCCTCCTCCTCTACTTCGTACTATATTTGATAACCCTCTGGGTATTTTGTCGATAATGGTCTATAATTTGCACCTGATGAAATAGCACTCTCACCACATTTTGGGCATCTCATGTTAGGTATAACATTTTGATGAAAGTTTATATCGTCATATCCTGATTTATTTTTGTCAATGAATCCACAGTTCTCGCATTCGTAGTCGGCTCTAAAATCTCTCCGATGTTGATTAAGAATTGTTTTTATCCTCATATTAATCATCCTCACTTTCTTTATTTAATTGCTTACCATTAGCACAATAAAAATTGTCACTTGCTTTGAGTAGTTCAAAATATTGTCTGCTGCATCAAATACGGTTCAATCCTCTTTTCTGCCATCTTGCAATATTCCTGATTCAATTCAAAGCCTATAAAATTACGTTGATACATAGCTGCCACCATACCTGTTGTGCCACTTCCCATGAATGGGTCTAATACTACTCCCCCCGCCGGACAACCAGCTAATATGCAAGGCTTTATTAAGTCTGGCGGGAATGTTGCAAAGTGTGCTTCCTTGAATGGCTTTGTAGTAACCGTCCATACTGAACGTTTATTTCGTTTGCCTGCAGAATAATAATCTCTTACTCCCTCCGACCACCTGCCACCAACATAAGAATTGTTATATCCTTCCGCCGCTTTATTTCTTGGTTTTTCTTTCTTGCTTTGATAAGGCTCTCTTATCGCTTCGTTGTCGTAATAGTATTTTCGATTTTTTGAAAGTAAGAAAATATATTCATGTGCTTTAGTACATCTGTCTTTAACACTTTCCGGCATCGGATTTGGTTTACTGTTGTGAGTCAAAACACCGGACGCCAGCGCGAACAAATGAGGTTCATCCTCTACACCAATATCCCAAAACTGCCGAGCGCGGCTCCGGCGAATAGCAACGATCTCACCATCTGGCTTGTTGTTATGATGGTCAGACACCGACAACCGGATTTGCCCTCGGTATCCCGGAAACTCTCTGCCGTTTATCGTGTTTTTGGCCCGCTTCAGCCTTAAGGAAACGCCCAATCGCGCACACAATGTCCGCAGGTCTGCCACCCAATTATCGTTATTAGTAAAGGCGATACGATAACGGTCATTTGCTTCGTCGTAATGACCGTCCCCAGACAAATAACCTTTCAATACAGCCATCAGGAAACCGTCGGAACGTTGCCAACACCGAACGGACAGGTGCTTATCTTTCGCGGTTCGTCCCGACACATATGTGTCGAGGATTCCGGTCAATACATGACCATAAAGATTGATAGTCGCCGCATTCCCGCCGGTTTTATGCATTCGACACGTCCCGTGATATGCTTCGGCCACATTTTTCAGTTTTTCAAAACGCTCCAATTCTTGCGTATGGCTTGCGATTTGAATCGCGTCGCCGCTCCGGGACCCTTCGGCGATGTACAAACCGACAAACCAGCCGACCAATTCATCATCCAACCCAGACGGTTGTTTTACGTTCTCCGGTTCGGGCAAGCGACAAGTTTTAATCACATCGCCGACTTGTAATTCGTCTGTCCGTACGTTCCCCCGTTCGGTCGGCCATACGTGACCGGCGGTACAGCCGATACGCTCACCGCTCCGCAATTCAATCTCGTATGCTATGTCCGGGCGCGGCGTTTGGGACCAACCGAGAACCCGCGTCCACTTTTCCCCGTTCCACAAACGAACGGTCGACGAGTCCAAGCGGACCAAATCTTTAATGGTCATCGGCATTTCGCCTTTTTGCGTTTTAACATAAACGCGGGTTCCACCGGATAGACACCATATAATGTCTTGTCTCAGATACCAGCCGTCAGCTTGCAAAGCAAAAGCTACTCTCCAGGGAATACCTACTAAATCTTTGGGTTTTAGTCCCGCTATCTTACGGCCCGGGTATTTGGGCTGCCCTTCTTTCAGCCCACCCTTGTTATAATCCCCGCCGGCACCACCGCTGCCGTTGTAACAGTCCCCCAAATTAAGCCAAAGCGTTCCATCATCCCGCAATACTCTTTTTACTTCCCTAAATATCGCAACAAGATTTTCAACGTATTCTTCGGGCGTTTTTTCAAGCCCTATCTGCCCTTCAACACCATAATCACGCAATCCCCAATATGGTGGTGAAGTCACACAGCAATTTATCGACTTGTCAGGTAACTGCTTTGAGCCTTTCAGGCAGTCCATGTTGTAGATTTTGTTTAATTCAAGCATCTCCGACAAACCCCCTTTTCCTCCCGCCACAAGCGGGGCATTTAAAACGGTTCATTTCTCTCCCTCCAAGCACTCTGGACAATAATGCTTCCATTCCCCGTCAAATAATTTCTTTTTCCAGCCTTCTTCGTTCATAAAGTCCATCACATCAGCCCAACTGTCGCACTCTTGTCCTGTTCTGTTGTGCCTGTTCTGTTGTGCTTGCAAGTTTTATATCCAGTCATCTGAAACACCTTTTAAATCTTCTCCCATATAGTATTGTTAATTTTGATAAAATTCATATATTGCTCTCTATTCTCAAACACCTGAATTTTATCAGTACAACAAGCAGGATACATTTTATGAAATATACATCTGTCTATTAAATCTCTTTGCTTAATTAGTAATGTTGTTAATTCGTTGTGTTTATCTTGCAAAATGTCTGCAATGTCACTTGTTAAACCCATTTCTTCATCCTCATCTAAATCAATCAAATAATCATTCTTAATTATGTTTATTATTCTTTTTGTTATTTTATCAATATCCATCATTCATCCTCCTGACATTCCGGGCAATAATGCTTCCATTCCCCGTCAAATAATTTCTTTTTCCAGCCTTCTTCTCGCATAAACTCCATTACGTCCGCCCAGCTGTCGCACTCTTGCCCTGTTCTGCAATTGTCGCATGTTGCCATGTATTTGTTTTTGTAAATTTTTTCTATCATTTTTATTCCTCCTCTATATATTGATACGGGCATTTCCCCTCCTCGGCGTCCTTGTCCAGTGGCTCAATGTCGTATTTTATAAACAGAGCGGCGAGCCTGCAGCCCTGCGCCTCCTCTCCTTTCTTTGTACAGGATACGCAGATATTCACCGCTTGCTCAACTATATCTAGGAAGTCCTCTGTTTCTACAGGCGTAACGGAATCCGCTTTCAACATCTCGTTGTACTTCCGCAGTGCTTCCTGTTTGTACATCACAACTACCTGCATCTTTCTTATCTCTGCCAATAGCTTAACAACCTCCCGTTTATCCAGCGGTGCCATGATGTTTTCTAAAGCTTTATGCAGGAAAGTTTTAGCTGTACGTAAGTTCCTCAGCAACTCTTTAGATTTACCTGCCTCTACATATTCCTCTACCCTGTCATCAAGATACGCCTCGAAAGAGGCGATAGACAGCGCTTGTTGCTTCTCTAACCTATTCAAATAACGCTTCATACTTATGCCCCTCTCCTAAATGCTTGTCAGTGAAGGATTAAGGCTTTCTAGCCTACGAATTTCTCGGTCAATGTACCATGCGGCTTTCTGCAAATCCTCTATCTCTTTAGCCGGGTCTTTCCTCCCGGCTCTGACAATATATTTCACAGCGTTGCCACGATGATAATTTAGCATTTTGTCCTCAATAAAGTCAATAACCTCAATCTTCCCTGTAGTATAGTGCGCAGGATGGCAAACGGCATCATTGGTTAAATCTATCTTCCTAGTGGTAAGATGCTCCGGATGGTGCACGGCATCATTAGTTACATTTATATTTCTAGTTTCCAATCTCCATCACTCCATTCTTTTAATTCTGCTTCATTGGTGTTCGACCATTTAAAGTCAAAATCAATCGGTACTCTAAACTCCGATTCCTCTAAAATAGCCTTAATCTTAGGCAACAGGTCAAGTTCTGACGTATGTATTTCAAAGTAAAAAGCGTCGTGAATAAAATTAATAATGCCAGATTTCTTGCCCTCTAGTAATGTGTATAGCTTGCCAGCCTTATCTTTGAGGAAATCTCCACAGCCACCTTGTATAATAGCGTTCGGTGCTTTGTACGCTTCCCTGTAAGGGTCTTTGTACCGCTTCTTTCTACCCGACCAAGTTTTCACCCAGCCTCGCCGTTGGCAGGCTTTCTTTGCGTCTTTAAGGAACTGGTCTACATTCGGTAGCTTCGCAAAGTACGCTGCTTTCTTCTCCTTGGCAAAGGTTATCGCCTGCTTACATTCTTCGGAGAAGTAATATCTTAGCGCTTCTTGTTCTTTTTCGTCTTTAACTTTTAACAGGAGAATGTCTAGTGCAGGCAACTCCCACGGCTTTAAATTAAGTCTACGAAATACTTCATTAGCCAGCTTATACTTTTCCTCATCAATCTTCTGTCCGAAGGTCTTAGCGATAGCCGCTAAGCCTAATCCATACACTAGAGCGAAGTTTGTAGTCTTGCCAATTCGCCTCTCCTCCGGAGAGACGTCTTCATACGGAACGTTGAATACCAGAGCGGCAGTAGCCTTGTGGACATCATAGCCTTTCTTAATCATGTCAATCAAGGCCCACTCTTTAGCATAGTGCGCCAACATACGGTATTCCTGCTGCGCAGCGTCAGCAGCTACAAGAATATACCCTTCTTCCGGAATAAACAGAGATTTAATTCTATCATCATTGATAAAATTCTGAAAGTTAGGCTTAGAGCTAGACATTCTGCCTGTTCTCGTCCCCGCTTGCCAGAAAAATGGGTGTACTCTCCCGTCTGCCTGTAAGTACCGTTCTATCCCTGCTATAAAGGTATTCAATATTTTATCTTCTTCCCTGTAGCGCAGCACCGCTTCTGCTAATTTACGTACAGGCTCTAAATCATGCTCTAGGAACGGCTCCAAGGCGTCTTTGTTCGTCTGCCAGTTGCCTTTTTCTGTCATAGCAGTGTACTCTGCCCCGAGTTTCTGGAACACTGCGACCAGTTGTTCATCTGAATTAATATTAAACTTTTCTCCCGCACAGGCATATACTTCCTCTGTATATTTCTCTACATTCTTCGACAGCTCTGCTTTTACTTCTTTAAGGCGTGACTTATCTATCTTATAGCCCCGCATTTCTGCATGCACCACCGCCCAAACGCACGCCATTTCTATTTGATAAATGTTGGTTAGCCCCTCTTCTTCTATGTAAGGCTCCCAGAGGTCAAAAAGCTGCATTGTGAACAGCGTATCTGCACTGGCATAATCTACCATTACCTCTGGACTATCTAGGTACACATCGTAATAAGAGATTTGCTCTTTATTAACCTCGCGCTCTTTAGCTAGCCTTGCCCGTACTTCGTCTACCATCTTCTCGAAAACATCGCTATCCTGCCTTAAATACTTTACCGCCAAAGGCTTCAATCCTCTAATACGCTTTCCCTCTGCATCAGTATCTTCCTCATCAATTAAGTGGTGCATTATCATTACATCGTGAATCTTTCCCTGTACCTTAATGCCGATATTCAAAAGCATTTCGAGGTCATACGATGCATTAAAGAAAACCTTCTCACTGATAGGATTTTCAAGAAAGGTTTTTACAACAGGGATAGTAGTAGCGTTTAACTCTATCGCCCAGCCTATCTTCCCATCAGATAAAGTAAGCAAAAATGGTGTGTTATTCGGTACGTCGTGCTCTGTTAAAAAGCGGGTTATTTTCTTATCGTCGGGAATATAATGTGTCTCTGTATCTATAGCAACGCGGGGCAGCTGTGCTATTTTTAAAAGCTTCTCCTCAACTTCTCTATCTGGTATAAAATGAAATCTTGGGTCTTTGACATATTCCATGCACTCTCCTCCTCATTTGAACCTCTCCCACCTCATACATATTCTGGCCGACAACTATCATCTGCGCCACCACCTAACCGCTTGCTGCAGTTTACCACATAGCCAGGCTGTCATTTTGAACCTATGCGCATGATGCCAATAGTCAGAACACGTCCATCTTATTTTGATTTTTCTTTTCTTCATGTCATGTATCACCTTTGTAATAAATTCTTTCAAGCTTTCTATGTCGTAAATAGTTGCAACAACTTCATCTATCTTTCCTTCTGGCGTTTCTATGCTGTCTTTTTTTATCAAGTCGTATCCCTCCAACTCGCCATTAGGCCTAATCTCATACCCATCCATATTGTTTCCCTCCTACAAATTTATCCTTACCTCTAACTGGTTGTTTAAGTTTATAATCTTTACTTCTTCAGGGAGGTTAATCTTTATTTTCTTTTCATCAGGCAGGTAATCTACTTGGAGTATGTCGTTCATCTCCCCCATCTCCTTCCTCGTAAAATTCGTGTATTTATATGCTTCATCAAAGTATAATAAGTTGGAGGAGCAGGGCTCGATTCCCTGCCCGCCCAAACTTTATTTCTTAATATTCCGGAGCTTCTACTTCCGCCTCAGGTTCGTCATCTACATCTACGTCAATGCGGACATTGGCAAAGCGTGTATACATTTCTTCTGCAAGCGCTAGCTCCTCCTCTGTAGCCTTTCCTGCTGGCTTAACGGGAGTGACGAAGTAGGTTCCTTTGTCGTTGGACTCTTTTACGGAAGTGATCTTGTACTTCTTACTGAACAAATCCCCCCCAGAGAAAAGTGCCAAATCCCGGAATCTTCTGCCATATTTGTAATTAGTGCCATAGAACATAATAACTACAGGCATATCCATGCCTTCAAACAACGCTAACACATTAATAGTTTTATCGCAGAGCGGCGGGGTATTCGGATTGCCGTCCCACCCAAACTCCTTGTAGGGGCAATTATTACAGGATTTATAATTCATTGCCGACATCTGCGTAACCTTAGCGTCTAAAGATTTACAAATGATGAGGTTATCTACCGGCTCAATACCTAGTGCCTCGAAAAACTCCTTATGCTTAGAGGTATCTCTAGGCAGGAACAAGGTGTTGCTGTCCCACAGGGAGATAGGTATAAACTTCTCCGGAAGTTTCTCCATCAGAAGTCCATGAATAATGTCGCCCTGTCTAAAATCATAATCCCCATCCTGTAGCTCCGGGGAGAGCCCTTGCATTACTTTTGCTCTAGGCATTGTTACCGTAGACATATCTACGTTTTCAAATCCTCTGCCTAGCGATGCCCCTGCAGAGGTAAGGGCAGTTTCTTCTTTGTTTACTTTCGCAACTGCTTTACTTTTACTCATTTATCATTCCTCCTTAACTTCTTCTTACATTTAATGTAGCTTTTTCATAGGCGTCTAACCCATCCGGGTACTCGTTGTTTGCTTCGTAAAACTCTCTAAACGGTGCCTCGTTAGCTCTCTTCTGTAGCATATCGAAGCGTTCGTTCTCCACACACCAGCGCATAAACTCCTCAAAGTTTTCAATCTTCGGATAAAGTTTAACGCTTCGTGTTACGCTACCTGCTCCTACAGCTATCCTGTTGAGCCCAGAGTCCTCCATATCCTGTAGCACTTCAAAGGATAATGAGTCAATCTTTTTGTTGAACTCTGTCAACTCTTTAGTTAATTCCTCCTTCGTCTCGCGTAGCTCGAACAGTAGCTCAACCTTTTCCCCTACGGTCAAATGTTTAAAATCCATGTAATCACCTTCCTTTGTTTGTTTTCTAGGAGCTTGTCTGCCCCTGAATATATGCACTTTCAGTATAGCAAAATGCTAACTGAAAAGCAATACCTTTTTTATTTTTTCATTCCCTTTTCTCGAAAATATGGACAGCCAAAGCCTTTTTCGATAGCGCTAAGCGAATTTTCATATTCTGCGTCAGAAATATAGTCATTGCCACACTCGTAGTAGATAGGCAGCGTCGTTGGGTTACCCCAGAACTCTACCCTATCTCCTCCATTGGCTATGCCATATACGCATACACCACACCAGTCCTTAAACATTCATATCACTCTCCTTATCGCTTCTTTAATAAACATAGAATACCGTGGGGGCACATACAACTGCAGGGCACGTAACAGTACAATCTTTGCGGCTTTAAAACTTGGCATGTGAGCATGCGCCCCTGTTCGCTTATTCACTACAGTGAAGTACGTTGTTTTCGTTTTCCTGTCATACTTACTTGTGATGAATAGATGCCCTTTTTGGTATAAACAATTCTTACAGGGCGGGGCGCTCTTTCTTTTGCTCATAGTAGTGGNGCTCCGTGCCGCTCTAATATTCGATTAATTAAATATTTAAACTCTCCCCATGTGTATGCCACCCCAGCTGTTCCCTGAGCTAAAGCTATTTCATCCAAGAAATTAGCCTGCAAGTCCGAGGGCTTATTCTTTCCTACCTTTAGCTCTATAGCTACAAACTCTCCACAGACGCACAGGATAACATCACTAATGCCAGAAGTGTGCCTGTCAGCGACCTTGAACGCTTTAAGGTAACGCTTACCAAGCCCGCCGTTCTTCTTCCTGTATTCTTTAATGCGCTTCATAATAAAGTCTTGCAATTTCGCTTCTAGTGGGAATTGATAAACCTCCCATTCTTCTTCTGTCCTTCTAGCCAATATATCGCCTCCTCTTCGCATAGACTTTGATTGCCTCTGACATATCCCTTTTATCTTTCAGAGCTTGATATATAACTTCATCAATCGTGTCGCTGCATAACAGGAAGATGAACGTACAGGGTTTATTCTGCCCTTTACGATAGATACGGTCATGTGATTGATAGTAGTCGTCATATGAGTACGATATAGAATAGTACACTGCATAAGAACAATGCGTAAAAGTGACGCCGTATTTCAGCGACGCTGGGTGCGCAATAATGTACTGGGCTCTCCCTGTCTTAAACGCCTCAATAGAATCATCAATGTTCCGTGTTTCGGCATACGCCGTAACTACCGTCTTTCCTAGCTCTTGCAGCTTTGTTTCAATAGTCTGAATTTCGTTTCTAAAATTGCACCAAATAATTACCGGCTTATTGCCTATTCCCTCTAATACTTCCAGTAGCTCGTTAAGTTTATGTTCATGGATAGGCTGTGTCGCATCCTCTTCGTCAATGACAAAGCCCCCGGTTATCTGGCGCAATTTCATAATAGAGGTTAAGGTATTCCTAGCAATAGCGACACTGTCTTTCAGTAGCAGAAACCTTTGCCTCTCCATCTGCAGATAATACTTCTGTATTTCTGTAGGCAAGTCTATCTGATGCACTAAGTAAGTTTTCTCCGGTAAGTCTAAGCAATCGTCTTTACTCACAAAGAACGATTTAATCCCTAGCCTCTGTCCAAACTTCTCCGCCATGTCTTTCCGTAACCGCCAATTATAGTTCATATAGCCGTATTGTTCAAAGAACACGCCTCTAAATCTATAATAAGACTCCCCGAAAATGCCCCGGTCTATAATATACATCTGCGGGTAATATTCTAGGGGAGAGTTAGGTGCAGGCAAGCCGGACATTACATACACACGAGATAAATCCTCAGCAAAGGCTAAAATGTTCTTCGTGATAGCGGTTTTCATGCTCTTAATCTTGACGCTCTCATCAAAGATAAGCCCTTTTACTTTGTATATCTGAAAGATAGCTAGCTTCTGTTTGAACGATTCCGGATTGATTATATAACAATCCGCTAGCGGTAGTAGTTTCTGTAGCAGTGCTTTCGTGCTGCTAGTCGGCGTTACTTTTACGCCCCACGCCTCTGCTATGGTTAAGTAATCCTCTTTCTTAATGTTCGTAGACAGGGGCAGAAGCTTTAACTTCGGGAAAAACTTCTGTTGATCTGCCATCCACGCTGTCTTGATAATGTTTCTCGGACAGACCACAAGCCACTTTATCTGCGTATTCTCGGCTATAACCTGTAGCGCCGCTAAAGTTTTCCCTGTTCCAGTATCCATGAACCACGCATAGCGTGGGAAACGTCTNGCTATCTCCACACAGACCCGCTGATGCCACATCAAAAAGGGATGCTCTGGCGGCTCTGCCTTGCGTGATTTCAAAGCTTCAACATAGCGATAGTCTTGAATAAATTTATCTACTGCTTGCTGCGCCTCTACAGAATACGTTACCCTGTCCCCAAAGACTTTTTTAACCGTGGATATAGCAGAGACAGGGAAAGTCCAAACTTTCCGCCGCTTGTCATAGACCGCCCCCAGAATACGGCGACACGGCGAAGTTGAGGAGTACGGCGCAGCCAGCTCTAGCTCTTGCGTTGCAGTGTTCCAGTGTAGCTTCATCTCTTCACCCCTCTTTTATTTCTTGTAAAGTAAGCGTAATTGTGTATTGCACTTGTCGTGTCGTTTCTATAAGAGCGGCTATATTTGTAAGTCTATTGCTCAACTCACCTGCCAAATACGCTCCATTAAGGTTGACAGCAAATCCTCCCTCTACTACAGAAGAA
>JGI24709J26583_10001786_pt1 | contig 18098 bp, 15 predicted proteins | sample BioPla2DNA1_FD_26583 | JGI IMG/M metagenome (IMG submission 26583) | reverse complement strand
CGCTGCGCGGCCTTCATGTCAGCTAAGAGACGTCGGGTCCCGGCAACTCCCGATAGCGCCCTCCAGGATTGCCCCCGGACCATGTTGCTGGGTGCCCTCTCAACCGCCTTTTTAGCTCCAGATCCTGCTAATCAGCACAACCATCCCATGTCCCTGCCCCTGTCCCAGTATTGCGAATTTTGTATTAAGCGAGGTTTAAATTGGGCGCCCCAACAAGACCGTCGAAGACATAGCGTGAAACCCTTGATAACAAGGTGGGCGTCACGATACCTGCTTTAGGCTTCTCGGTAAATGTCCGAGCCTGCTCACCACAGGCAGAGGCAACTCCCGGTTTCACGAACAAGGATTCAGCCGAGAAAAAGCCCACGTCGAATCCAGCAGGGCGCCGAGTTAGATTGTAGCCAAGTGGGTTTTTAAATACAAACGAGCTTTTGCTTTTTTGGACTGGAATCGTCTTTTTATCATGTTTTTTGGGTAATCCAGCTGAAAAGCGCCACATTTGGCGCCGTTTAGGCTAAAATACGCCCGCCAAATCCGCTGGTATGCGGAATTCTGATATAAGGAGGGTTCGATGTACAAGGTCGTGCTGCTGAGACATGGAGAAAGCACTTGGAACAAGGAAAATCGCTTCACTGGCTGGACCGATGTGGACCTGTCAGAAAAGGGTCTTATTGAAGCAAGCAGAGCNGGGGAAACGTTAAAAGCAGAAGGTTATGAATTTGATGTGGCCTTTACCTCGGTTTTGAAACGAGCCATTAGAACCTTATGGATCACGCTGGATAAGCTTGATTTGATGTGGATACCTGTGATTAGGTCTTGGCGCCTTAACGAGCGTCATTATGGGGCCCTGCAGGGACTGAACAAGGCTGAAACGGCCGAAAAACATGGTGAGGAGCAGGTGAAAATCTGGCGTCGTAGCTACGACATTCCCCCTCCTGCGCTTGAAANAGATGACCCTAGGTATCCTGGTAATGACCCAAGATATGGCAGCTTNACCGAGGGNGCCTTGCCTCAAACAGAGGCTCTGGTAGATACCGTGGCTCGGTTTTTGCCTTTCTGGCATGATTCCATCGCTCCTGCCATCTTGTCTGGGAAGCGCGTACTGATAGCGGCTCACGGCAACAGCCTGAGGGCGCTGGTGCAATACCTGGATAACATGAGCAAAGAAGAGATTATTGCCTTGAATATCCCAACTGGAATTCCGCTTGTTTATGAACTGGACAAGAACTTGAAGCCAATTAGGCACTATTATCTTGGAGACCCAGAAGTGATTGCAGCCCAAATTGAGGCAGTTAAAAACCAGGGTAAAAAGGCCTAATGTTCGATTTCGCACACTGCGGTGCGAATTAGCACACTTCTGACGCCTGTGATTATTCCGTCAACGAGTCATTTTCAATGAAGCATCAGGAACTTACGCATGCGCCAACTTTAGGCATGCTTGTTGCTTTCTAAATTGGCAAGGTGGGACTAGTATTGTCCACCTTAGAAACTGATAAGGAGGGTTTCAATGAGACTGCGAACTGTTGGAAGAATGTTGGCTGTTGTGGTGGCGTTAGCTGCGTTTTCAGGAACCGCGCATGCTGAAACTGCAGCCGAGATCTTGGTAAAGATGGACAAAACAGTAAATGGGTTTGATGACCAGTTCATGGACAACACCATGACCATCATCAATATTGATGGAAGCAAGAAGTCCTATAGATTCAGCATCTTGCAAAAAGGCGAAAAACGACTGATTCGTTTTTCCACTGGTGAAATGAAGGGAATGGCAAACCTTATTGAAGGGGCTGGACGGGTTTATGCGTATCTTCCTGGACAAAAGAAGGTCCGACGTGTTTCAGCTCATAACATGCAGCAATCATTTGCAGGTTCAGACTTTAGCAACGATGACATGGCCTTTACATCTTGGCCTGGAAACTATACCGCCGAGATAAAATCTCAAGACGACAACTATTGGATTTTGACCTGCACTGCTATTCCAGGAAAGAGCGCCCCATATCCAGCTGCAGAGGCCAAAGTTAAAAAAGGAACTTACCAACTTGACGCTTATACTTTCTTTGATGAAGCTGGAAAACCAATTAAATCCTTTGAAAACAGTGACCTCACCGATTTTGGTGGCGGGTTGATGCGTAATAAAACCATTTTGGTTACTGACCTTAGAACCGGCCACAAAACTCAGTTGGAGATCCACGAATTCAAGGTCAACCAAAAAGTTCCAGACAGCAAATTCACCCAACGAGAACTTGAGTGGGGACGCTAATGAAGCATAAAACTACGCTGCTTTTGGCAGGTGTCATTTTGCTGGCGTCCGGATCCGCCAAGGCGAACTGGGCTGAGATGATCAGTCTGTCTGGTTCGCTGGAATCCGACGTTCGATTTATTACCGACAACTGGAGGGGGGCAAAAAAGGGCCAGGGGTACGAGTTCGAGATGAACCGTAACGATATCAACCTTCGCCTTCGTGCAGACCCAACTGAAAGGGTTCAGGCAGTTGTTGACACGCGACTTCGTTTTTTTGGATTCAATGAGGCTGCGACCCTGCCAGAGCTGATAAGCCGTGAAAGGATTGACCCGTTTTCGTTCCAGCTTACCGAGGCTTATGTAGCGGTGCGAGGAGTGCCTTGGTCGAAAATGGACATAAAGATTGGGCGAATGATCCAGACTTGGGGTACAGTGGACATGTTTAATCCAACGGATAACCTAAACGCACGGGATTTTTCAGATCCATTGAATTTCATGGATAAAGTTCCCAATCAAATGCTTGAAATCGACATTTATCCNACNGATTGGTTGACCCTTCAGGCGGTGTGGGTACCAACTTTTAAACCGGCTCAGTTGCCACCTTCTGCTGTGCTTGGATTTGCCCTGGAGTATGACGATAACGGATGTGTGGCAGGATTTCCGGCCCCACCTTTGGACGCTGACGGACGTGCTGTGTTGGGCAGTTTGTTTAGCGCAGACGGTCCGTTTGGGATGGATCTCGATTTGTGCAGACTCAATTTTGCAAATCCAGAAGTCAGGACAGTCATGCCAAAAGCGGGAATCAGTAATTCCCAGGCTGCCGCTAGAGCTAAGTTCCAAGCTGGGCCTGTAGACTTCAGCCTGTCTTACTACTACGGACGATTCAAGTTCCCAGTGGCCTATACAGCAGTTGCGGACGTAATGTCTCCAGGCGGTAAAACCAGCGGTTTTGTTACCGATTCCAAGACAATTGACCCCAAAAAGTACAACGTGAAGTACGTTGCTGAGGTCATGTATCCAAGAATGCAGGTAATTGGGGCAGATTTCGCCTATTCGTCGGACAATCCGTGGGTTCCTGGATTCAAAGCGGAAGCGGCGTTGATTCTTCCTGAGAAAGTGGACTTTGGGATGTCGGCCTTCTTAGACGGTGAAAAGCTGGATTTGGGTAAAGACCCTGCAAATCCCATGAGAACTATAACCTCGACAAATGGCTCAGGAAAACCCTTTGTAAAGGCAACCGTTGGAGTAGATTGGAGTTATTCAGACATCTTTTACATTAACCTGATGTATGTCTATGGATTTTTTGATGAATTCAATGACCGATTTGGACTTCATCACTTTTTTGTGGGAGCCACTGAATTTAAATTCCTGCAAAGTGAGCTTCAGATCAGAATGTCATCAGTGTTAGATATGACTGACCTGTCAGCGATGATTTACCCCCAACTGACCTGGATTGTGGCTCCTGCGGTTGAGCTTAGTTTTGGTTATATGCACTTCTTTGGAGACACGTCTCCAAGGGATCCTTTGGACTTTGCCACAAAATCTAGGTTCGGCCAAAAGGCAACAGGTCGCAACGTCGCCTTTATGAAGGCAAAAGTGACGTTTTAGGGTATAGTCTTTGAGTCACTCAGGTCTCAAAGTTATCGAACAGGGGATTATTGATGAGAACACTCATTAGCATGATATTGGTTGTTGCCTTAAGCACGTTGGTTGCCTGCGGTTGGCATTCTGATGGGGGTAAGACGCTGGAAGAACGCTATCCTCATGACGACGGGATGCCCACTCCAAAGGACACTCAGGAACCTAAGGATGTGAGCAACGAGCCTGATGATAACAAGCCTGACGATTCTGAAAGCGCATCTGACGATTCTGAAAGCGGATCTGATGATTCAGGGGGGCGTCCACAACTCGACTGCAGTGATGGACAACCTGCCGTTTTCTTTGGCCAATGGGCCGTTGAATTGGTTCAGCATGGTACCTTTTCACCCCTTGGGTCTCCACTTGAGCTTACAATCACAGACCATTTCATTGTCAAAACTGATACAAATGGATTTCACTGGGAATTTTGTGATGAAAAACTCTTAGTCGACAATGACGGTGACTTTGATACCTTCGTGACAGTAATTCCAGAAGCATTGAAAAAGGCGCCTAAGACGGGAATTTCCGCTGTTTCTGCCGAATGTAACAGGATCCCTCCACAGACGATTAAATGGACATGGGGTCTTGAAGATCCAAACGTAAATCCGCTACCAACCGAAGATGAACTTGAAGGGCACTGGGACCAGGATAATGATGGAAATCCTGGCGTTACACTTAGCGTTGAAAGCCCGATAGCAGGACAACGATACCTTGCAAGGCGAATCACCTTTAACCTGTTTGATTCCTCGTCTGGCGAAGACAGCTGGGAAGGAATCCTTGACTTTCAGATTGAGGAATCTGGACTAGGAGCTAGTAGTGCTATGTTAAAGGCAGTAGTTCCTATCACCCAGAATCACATGAAAACCTCGACTTATCGCGTTTATAGAACTGACGCCACTGATTGTGCCAGCCTGATGTCTTCCAAGTAGCACCGGAGTATTAAGATGACAAGCTCCAGTTCCAAACCTAAGCGATGGGATTTATTCGTCTCCATGCTTGTAAAAAACAGGCTCTTTGTGGGCTTAGCGGCTGTGGTCATCACAGCTCTGTCGATAGCAGGTATGCCAACCATCCAGTCGTCTGCTGACCCGACCTCATATTTGCCAGCCAGTCTTGAGGATGTTCAGTTTTGGCGCGACATGTCCAATCGATTTAGCGCTTTCGAGGTTTTGATGGTCGGCCTTGAAGAACCTTCAGCGCCATTAAGTTCTGACGGGTTAGCTAGGCTTGCCAGGATTACCGACCGGTTGGATGAACTGAAAGCAGACGGGATTTTGTGGTCCAGAAGCTTGACCAACGTCCAGACCCAGCATCTCGATGAAGAAGGAGAGGTAGTGGCAGACCTGATGGTCCCTGCCATTCCAAGGGACAAGGCAGGACTGGATGAACTGGCCACCAGAATCATGGCAGATCCACAGGTACCAGGCGCCTTCGTAAGTCACGACTTGAAGGCTTACATCATCTTGCTTAGGGCGGATCCTCGCAAAGATGCCGGCGCCATCGCCGGATTGGTGGAAAAGGTAGTCGACGAAGAACGTGGTGACATGAATGCCTATTATTTTGGGGCACCATTTGTCACAAGGGCTATTAGCCGACAGGTTTATAACCAGTTGCCTTGGGTGGTGCCACTTTTTGCCCTTGGGCTTGCTATCGTGCTGGGCGTTTGGATCAGAAGGCCTGCGGTAATTGGGATAGTTTTGGCAAGCGCGATTGTCCCACTGGTTTGGTGGCTCGGCTTTTTGGGCTTGTTTCGAATTGAGGTAACAGTTGCGGTACTAAATGGAGCCCTGCTTTTGCTGGCGGTTGGAGCCGTGGTATTTGCCAGGCTTGCAGAGGCCAGAAATGCAGGACGCCCTGACTTTTTACCAAGGCGTAGCGTCATGCTTTTGCTTGGTGGGTTGTTCGCTTTCTTTGCATTGTCACTTCTAAACAGGTTTGCCCAGGCCCCCCTCCCCTATCTTGCTCAGTTTGGTGAAGCTATGATGCTTGGCTTTGCTTGCCTGACGCTCTTTGCAATGCTTGGCGCAGTCCCACTGCTTTCTTTGATCCAGCCCAAAACTACGCCGGCCCCCAAAAAGGAAAGACATCAAAGCAAATTTGAAACCACTGGCAAGCGAATTGTCGCGGTAACTCTTGGAATTGCTTTCCTAGCTGGTGGGGTATGGGGAGCCTCGAAGCTTCGTTTTCAGATTAACTTGAGCGAAATGTTCAGCTCCAAGGAGGCCACAGGACAAGCTCTTGGATTTTTTGACAAATACTTCGGTGGCTCGGACTTTGTCCAGGTAAACGTGGTTGGCGATTTTATGGATCCTGCAACTCTTGGGCAGATTCACAGACTGACCGACCTGCTTGAAGGATCAAAAGTCTTTCCAGATGTAAGGTCCGTCAGTCAGGTCGTAGCGTTCCTAAACACCGGATTTGGTGGCGGAATCAACTGGATTCCACCTGAAAGAGATGCCTTGGAAAATATTTGGTTCTTTTTAGCTGGAAGCGAAGACGTGCGGGCAATGGTGGATGCGGACCGCAAGGAGGGAATGATCACTCTAAGAGCCCCAGCTAAAGACACCGACTACGAACGAATGGTTTCAGTAGTTAGCAAGGCGATAGAAGATTCGAAGATGCAAGGTGTAGCTGGAGCTAGGGAACGCATCGGTGCTTTAACCAGGATTTATGGTGTTACCCTGCCTGAAGGCCGCTTGGACGAGATCCTCGATAAGGCAAGTGGAACTGGGGATCCTGCAAGGCGTGAGGCCAGAATCAAGGTAATTCTCGATGAACTTCATGACTACATGAAATCAGATGCCTCACCCTTTTTGGTGAGTGATGCTGGTTGGGAAAAGCTGGCAGCTCTGCTTAAGGAAGAGGACCTACCACTTGAAGGTAGCCTTGGCGCCGCCATTGCGTCTTTGCCTGAATACACCGAACTGCAGGCATCCGAGGAACTTGCAGGCCGTGTAGCACAAATGCTGCTAATCAGGGTCAGGAATTTGGATCGTGAAAAACGCAGCTTGGAATTGGCTGATGACCTGGTAGCCAGTGTCGACAACGCCCAGGGAGCCTTCCACACAAGAGCTCGTGGCGTGTTGGCTGACCTATTGCATGGAGATCGCGCCCCTGGAAATATTGAGACTAGGATAAGTGGTTTTCCAGCAATGATTCCAAAGATTGAGGCCTTGTTATCCAAGGGCTTGCGCGATTCGGCCTTGGTATTGTTGGCAGTCTTCACAGTGATAGCGATTTGGGGAGTTTGGCGCTATCCAAGGCGTGTTAGAGCCATTCCAGAGGCGTTGGTGGCGACAGTCTTGACTTTCGCTGTTGGCGCCCTTATAGGAATTCATGTCGATTCGGGATCGGCAACCCTGTACCTGCTGCCTGCCACAATGACCTGGTTTTTGTCGCCTAGTCTGGCCGATGAAGATGCTTACCAGTGGAAGTGGCCGTGGGTATTTGCCGTTGCTGTGGCCGTGGCGGCATTAAGCTTGCTGCTGATTGGAGTTATGCCGGTAACCAGATTAGGTGCTGTTTTAGCCCTTGGGTTGGTAATCCCGGTTGTGGCGACAGCTGCTAGCTCCTGGCTGTGGGACCCGATTCAGGCTGGAAGAGAGCTTCTCGAAGAATTGAGGCCAAAAGGCCCATAGAACCATGAAGTTAAAGTAGGACAACAAATGCCCATAGGTATTGTGACCAATCCAAGGTCTAAAAAGAACCTGCGTAATCCTGGAAATATTCGTCGTCTTATGGATTTAGAGGCAGAAGATGTGCTGGTAAGAGCCACTAGCGATCTCTCAGAAATCCCGGATGTTATTGACGAATTTCTGGACGCCGGTTGTGAGGCCTGGATTGCGGACGGTGGGGATGGCACCTTACACTGGCTGTTAAATGTTGCTGGGGATAAATTAAAGAAAGAGGGACGTTGGGATGGCGTGTCACCATTTCCGATTCCTTTGAGCCCAGCTAACGGTGGCACTGCCGGTTTTGTTGCCAAAAAGCTTGGTATCAAAGGCCCCTCTGACCTTTTTGCCCAGTCCCTTATCGATGACATGAGGGCTGGCAAAACGCTAAAAACCCAACCAGTTAAAACGCTGCATTTTTCTGGCACCAAGGTTGATGGCGGTGAGTTCGATCAGCTCGGCTTTGCAGCCGCGTTAGGAGGCATAGGTGAGAGGTTTTTTGAACAGTACTATGCTGAGCCTAATCCCAACAAATGGACCATTATCTACGTGACGATGCGTGCAGCTCTTGGTCACCTTGCTAGCTTTGTTCCTGTAGGAGGGATTGGCTGGCTTGATCGGCTTAAAGATTATGGGCGCCGAATGCTTGAGGGCACCAACGCTATCGTCACCGTTGATGACCAGCAGTTTCACTACGACACGTTCCAAGGCCTTTATGCAGGGGCAATTGACGTAGATCTGGGAACTATCGCCCTTTTTTCATACGCCTCCGACCCTGACAAAATGCATTATGTAGCTGGGGCCTTGGACCGGATTGAATGCACTTGGAAATGGTTTTTTCTGGTGCTTGGACGACCGGTTCCAGGTGGTACATGGCACGAGCTACCTGGCATAAACATGAGCGTTATCCCCCAAGGTGGTCAGACAGTCACGCCCGTTATCGATGGCGAGTTTGCAGATACTCTGACCACTATTCACGTAAAACCTGGTCCTTTGGTTTACGCTGCTATGCCTAGCTCGAAATAACTTGCGGATTCAAGATTTATTCGTGGATTGTCACTTACCAAAGTCAATGGAATAGACCAAGGTTCCCTTGGAAAACTCTAAATACCGTTGGGCGATTTCTTGCTGATGAACGTTTTTAGCACCATCACCCACAACATAGCGGTCGATAAGCTCCTTGGCGGCCGCTGTATCGCCGGTGGCCTTTATGGTCACAACCTTTGCCATTAAATCGCTTACCGCAGCGGGTACTTTTTCGTAATCAAGCTTGAACTTACCCACCGTTTGGCCAGTTGCTGAATCGACGGTATCCACCCAAGCCAAGGCTCCGGCGTCAACCAAAAATCCAACCTGAATCGCGGAGAGTTGACTGTAAGGCTTAGGATTGCCATTTGGCGCAAACAACCCCTGAGATAGATGGCCAAAAGACCAAGCCAAGGCGTGGGTATAAATCTGCTTGGCCTCCAAATCGGAAATCACGCCGGCCTTTTTAAGTAATTCAGTGTAAAACCAAGCACCAGTCTGAGCTTTAAGCTCCTCAAGGACTGTGGCAACTGGGCCACCAAAGATCTGACGCGGGTCCTTGCCGTCGATCTTGGAATCGGAATGCGGCCCAAGGTTGTGGGTGGCCTCGTGCAGGATGATATCAATCAAAGCCACGCGCTTATCGGTGGAGTACAGGGCCAAAGTTTCATCCTCAAGCATCAGAGCAGCCCTGGTTTTGGCAAGAGCCTGGCTGTCTGGATCGGTATAAAGGTTTGACATGACAACAGTTCTGCCTCTGCCTTCGTTGGCGACCTTGCCCCAGTTGGGCAGCGATTGGCCTATCGTGGCTCCTAGAGGCGACCTTGAATTGCCAGAATTAACAATAATTTCAATGAAATCTGGCATAGAAAACTTAACTGAACGAGGCTTATATGCCGGAGCTATTTCGCCAAGGGATTTTTCCATCTGAGAACGCAGCTTGGTCAACTGATCCTGAAGCGCCAGCGCACTGCGATCTATCAGCGCAAAAGAGACGTGAAAACCAGCCTTAGCCTGGCAGAGATCCCAGTATGTCTCGTCGGGGGCAATTCGAAGATACCAACGGCTGTTTCGTGAGTTCATCACTGACCAAGCCTCGTCAGCTCCCAACCAATCCCCAGTTCTGAAACTCTTGGCGGCAGCAGTCAGATACCTGGCAAACGCCTTTTCACCAGCTGCTGTAGCGGCTTTAGCTGCCAGATCCAGGTCTGCGGCAATAGCTGTCATTTCAGCTTGGTACTCTTCGATCAAGGGCACTGCTACCAAACCTTCATCAGTTTTTCGAACCACAGTAAACGGGTCCAAAAGCTTATCTGAATTGGCCTGACTGGCTAACAAATCGCACAGCTCCAGATTGTGCTCCATATCCATGGGATAGGGGCCCCATTTTCGTTGTGGAAAATCAGACAGGGCGTTACAAAATGGGTCTCTTTCGGTCTGAGGCGCCATACACCATGGCCCCTGATTGCGGGCAAACAAAGCGGCACTTTCAGCATCAGCTAGGGTGCCATCCTTGCCTAGCTCATCAGTTGCCATCTGTTTTTGAAACAGGGCCTCAATTTTGTCAGCTGCTTTCAGTATGTGACCAACCATCAGTTTTTCAGCTGGCCTTAAACGTGACAGATCGGTGCGAACCAAAGTAGGAATGCCCTGATCAAGCTCCTTGCGCACAACCTCCAAGCGTTTTGCCTCCACCAACCTTCGGTAAAGCTTTTCAAAGGCGGGGGTAAGCTTGCCATCAGCCACAAAAGGAGTCGAGCCCTCCAACACACCTAGCCCAACCAATTCCGCAGGCTCAGGAATCCCAATCTGCCCCTCATCAAGCGCCCAAAGAACTGGCACTCCTGCGGCGGCAGCTAAGCGATTAAAATCTGCCCTAGACAGCGCCGGCAAACCATACATCGATTGCTTTGCAAAAGTTGGCGCAGCCACCAGGATAACCGCTAGCATGCCACCCATCAGTTTGATTCTTGTCATAACTCACCTCGTTTGGGTCACTAGGCCAGCTTACAGCCTGCAACCCACTGTAAAACAACCTACCAATTAGCCATTGTCACTTGCAAAAACGACATTCAAGTCCGTTAGGATCAACGTCCTTTTCCGCAATATTAGCAGCAACTATAACCGGATCCCAGACCGGAGAAAATGGCGGAGCATATGCTAGGTCAAGATTGCCGACATCTTTAACAGTCATCTCTGCCCAGATTGCGGTCGCCAGTATATCCACCCTTTTTGCGACTCCAGCACCAACCAGTTGAGCACCTAATAACTGGCCGTTATCCTTACGTGATATTAAAATAACCCGCATCGGCTTTCGTCCTGGCATCCCGTGGGCTTGATCAAAGGCATCAATCATCGAGACTGCGACATCTATACCTGCATCCTTGGCTTCAGCACGGCCTATTCCAGTCCTAGCCGCGTCAGCCCCAAGCGTCTTGAATACTGAGGTTCCAATCATGCCTTCCCATGCCACGTGGCCGCCAACGGCATTTTCACCTGCGATTCGCCCCTGTTTATTGGCATTCGTGCCAAGGGGAACGTAGGCTGGCCGCTGCAGCACCCTGTGCCACTGCTCGGCACAGTCTCCAGCCGCCCAAATACCTGGAATGTTGGTTCTCATCTCGCGATCTACTGCAACTGCGCCTGTTGGGCCAAGCTTAATGCCAGCATTAACGGCCAAATCAACAGTGGGGCGCACTCCAATGGCAACCAGCACCACGTCGGTTGGGATTGTTGGGCCATCAGTCAAAACGGCCTTTACCTGGCCATTTGAGCCTTCAAACCCAGTCACAGTGACGCCTTCAAGCAAGGTCACCCCACCCTTTTCAAGCGCTACGTGGACCGGTTTAACAATCTCGGGCTCCCAGCCAGGCATAATAGAAGGCAGCTTCTCAATGACGGTCACTTCTATGCCAAGCTCTGTAAACACATCAGCCATCTCAAGGCCAATATATCCGCCGCCAATAATGGCCGCTCGTTTTGGAGCCTTGCGGGCCAGATAATCCTTGACAGCCTTGCCATCCACCAGATCTCGCAAGGTCAAAACCCCCTCAAACTCAATCCCAGGCCACGCAGGTTTGATGGAATGAGCACCTGTGGAATAAACCAACGAATCCCATTGAAAGGTTGAAAGCTCTCCACTTACAAGGTTCTTGGCCTTAACCGTGTGATTATGAGCATCAATTTCAAGCACTTCCATGTTAGTTTTGGCGTCGATACCACGTTTTGCACTAAACTGCTCGGGTGTAATAACCACCATACTTTCCATCGGATCGTCTGGGCGCAACAGGTTGTAAGGCATTCCACACGCGCCGTACGAGACATAAGGTGATTTTTCTAGGGCTATAACATTCAGAGATGGGTCGAGACGCTTGGCTTTGCTGGCAGCACTCATCCCAGCGGCAACTCCCCCAACAACCAGTAACGTTGACATAATTGCTCCTTTACGACGAGATCGCGGGCCATGTCTCACCAGCCTAAAACTAACACTTGGCGGTGATTTTGGTTACCGCATAGTAGCTGTAATCATTACACCGTTAATTGGCAAATTTGGATTGTGAACTTTAGCAACACAACGCTGGCAACTAGTGATAGACTTGGTGCCAATTCTTTTTGGAGCTTTTAAATGGCTTTGACACTGGAACAAAAGGAAAAGGTTATTTGGGGTTTGGAAAATCTGCTTCAGCGTTCACAGACAGACGCGCCTAAAGTGGACGAATTCATTTCAATAGTCGAGGACTTTCTTAGCGAGCAGCTCAAAAAGTATCTGGTCGATATCTGCACCGCTATGGAGTTTGGCGATGCTGAAAGGTTTGAAATTCTGACGGATTATTACCTTCCCCAACCAGGCGATGACGACATGGCCGAAATCGCAGCCGTTGTAAATCTCGATGACGTGGGAGCTTTGGTGCTTTCCCTTCACTTGATTTACGACCCTGTAAACGACATTAACTTGGCGGCTATCAATCTGAGGCTTGAGCCAACAGAAGAATGGGATGCCGAGGAGTTAGACCTCCTGAGTCTGAAGTTGGACGATATCGCGGCAAGTGAAAATGAAGACTGGGACGACGACGAAGACGACGATGAAGACTTTGAAGATGATGAAGATGAAGACGACGACGAGCATGACCACGAAGAAGAGTTCGCCCTGTATGTTGAATTGGAACCAGACAACATTGATGAGCTTGAAGAGATCGTCGATGCCTTGGCAACCCAGTGGATCGAGATCTGGCGTGAAATCAAGGACGAACATTAATAACTGCTCTACTTCCCCATGCGTTTAAACCTACAACAACCGCGATTTTGTGTGTGATTTTAGGTTAAGATTGCCCCATGAGTGAGTGGCCTTCCAGACAGTCCGCACGAAAAATAATGTTGTTTGTGGCTATCGCCTTGGTGGCCCTGACCTTTGTCCCGTATCTAACACAGGCGTTAAATCCACCACCTGGGCGCGTTTTTGCGTGGATGTTCTTTCGCTTGCCTGATGAAGCCAGCTATTTGATGTGGATACAACAGCATGCTGCGGGCCGCTTTTTCGTTGAAAACAGAATGGCCTTAGATGTGCAAGGGCAGATTCCGCCAAATCCTGTGTGGCTTTTGCTTGGCTTTGCCCAGAAGGTGACCGGTCTTTCTGGCATTGCCATATATCACGCAGGCAGAGCCGTATTAGCACTTTGCTATTTTTGGGTTCTAAGCTCCCTTTGTTTGACCGTTTTACCCACACCTAGACAGGCTTTAGTCTGCTTTTTAAGCATCTTAGTTGGCAGTGGTCTTGGATGGCTTTGGGATGTAGGCATACCGCTTCGAAGTGCAGACTGGATCACAGAAATGTGGTCGTTTCCTTCGATTTTTCATTACCCCCACTTTGCGGCGGCCCTTGCCTTGCTGGCCTATGGTCTTAAGGAATTATGGCTTTCATACGAAAAGGGGCCAAAGCTTGACTTAGTGCTTGCAACTTTGACAAATCCTAGACCTTTTGAAGGCCCCGCTTTAAAAATTGACAGTCACTCGATAAAGGCTGGCCTTGCATGGGCGTTTTTAGTCTGGGTCCATCCATACACAGCAGGTACTGTGTACTTGGCGCTTGGCCTGACCATGTTAGTCACCTTCATCCGGATGTTGACTGGACGCGCCTTTGGCGCCTTCGACCTTACAACTAGGTTTGGAATTTGGTTTGCAATTTTAAAACCTGGAGTAGTTGTGTTGGGCCTTGGGACCCTGTCTGTTGGACTGATGGCTGGCTTGCTGTTTACAAGCCCAGCAATGCAAAGTTGGGCCGCTTTAAATCGCCTGCCATCACCTTCGCCTTTTGCATATCTGCTTGGCTTTGGATTTGTTGGACTATTAGCCCTGGCAGGGATCGTCAAAAAGCTACGTCGTGCCGATTTTCCTTGGCATTTTTTGATCGGCTGGCTTGTGACAGCCATGGCCTTAGCTTACGCAGGCCCATTGATTCCATTTGAGCGACGCTGCATTGAAGGGGTGCACATAGCGCTTGCCATATTTGCCACAGTCGCCATTGGCCCATTCTTTGACCGTTTAAGTAAAAGGGCCGCTATCATCGCTTTGATAGTTCTGGCAGCAGCTCTTGCGCCCACTAACGCTGTAATGTTATGGAAAGAAGCAACTGCAAAATCGCCGTCAGCCCAGATTAAAGACGACTGGCCCCAGCTGTTTGCGGCCGTCAAAGACCTACCTGAGCCAAGGACGGTGTGCACTGATCCACGCACTGCCATGTTTTTAGCCGGCTTTGCTGCGGCCAAAGTAAATACTGGGCACGATCAATTGACACCAAATCTGAATCAAAAGGCGGCCGAATTTCATGAATTTTCAACTACGCCAGCTAGCTGGGATCTTCGCGTCAAATGGATGCAAGATGCAGGTTGCCAGTGGTTGGTGCTGACCCCTAAGACGGTGGCAGCGCTTCCAAAGGATAACTTTCCTGAACCAGTTAAGGCTGGCAAAACCTGGGTAATCGTGGGGCCGGCTGAATCGCCTTAAGCCCACAAACAAAGGTCATTGAAGGGTTTGGACTTTACCAACATCACTTGAATGGCCACAATATGCGCTGGTTTTTGTGTGGGGAAGTGTCGTGATTTTGAAAATAGCAAAAATGGGGCATCCGGTCCTTAGGCGTAAAGCTGAGNNGGTGACTGAAGAAGATTTCAAATCTGGGTGGGTGGCTTCCACTGTTAATGACATGTTTGACACCATGGAGGACTACAACGGCGTTGGGTTGGCTGCCCCACAGGTGCACATCTCAAAGAGGTTGGCCGTTGTAGAAGTTCCAGAACCGGATGGAATACCGCCTACACCAATGATTAATCCGGTGGTTACACCCGTTACAGAACGTGAGATGCAAACTTGGGAAGGGTGCCTGTCTATTCCAGGCTTAATTGGGCTGGTCCCAAGGCCAGCGGCTGTCCGAGTGGATTACCTTGATATTGAAGGAAAACCTGCCCACATGGTAGTTGAAGGATTTGCAGCTGCCGCAGTTCAACACGAGTGCGACCACCTAGATGGCGTTTTGTACATCGACAGGATTAAGGACCCGAAGACGTTGATGTTTACCGATGAATACGAAAGGCACCATTCAAACCTCGAAGATGACGATTAGCTAAACCTGTTTTTGGAGGGTTGACCTCCTCAAATTGTCCCTGTTAGGATGCGCCGCCCTTTGGTTAAAACCTGCGGGGGTGTGCTTGTTCAGTAAAACAACATTGGCCGCGCCCATCGTTATTGCTGCTTTGCTTTGCAGCATCGGCCTGACTAGTTGTGGCGAGACCTCACAACCGGACCATGTTCTGATTGCAACTTTGAAGGGCAGTCCTTACGAGCGTGGTCTGTTACACGGCCAACTCTTTGGGAATCGGATTCGATCATTTTACACGACCATGCTCAGCCATTCGTTGATGCCATACCTGAATCGCGAAAGGCCTGATGTTGCCTCAATTCTTTTAAACTACCAGTCTACGTCTGAGGGGAACGCGGATTCCTACTACCAGCAGTGGCGCGATAACTGCCTGAAAACATGTAAAGATTCCTGTGATGAATACTGCGGTTTTTCATATNTGTTGATGCGAGATTCGGCTGAATCTTTGAAAAGATACATCCCCCAGGAATACCTGGATGAAATGCAAGGAATCGCGGATGGANCTGGGTTATCCTTTGAAAGGGTGCTGATTTTAAACACCTTTTTTGATACNTTGATGGCTTTTCGCTCGATCAGCTACTACATCCGCCAGGCGCAATCTCCGATGCTGATCCAGCTTGANTTTTTCGGTGCTGCTGACGACGGCGTTGATAACGATGGGGATGGCCTTACTGATGAGCCAGGTGAAGGCTTGTTTGCCACCTATGAGCCTAGCCCCACCGCTACTTTGGTTGAAGTACCTGCCAATAAGCCAATTCGNTTGCGCCTGCACGATATCAAGCTAGGCATTGGTACAGACAAGGGCGACACCCCAGGTGTTGCCCCTGACACTATTCGAATCAGGCATAACGAAACACAGTATCAATACCCACTGGATGAAGGGATAATAACGGTCCTGCCTGTGCCTGAAGACCCTCAAGCCCTTGATGTCGAGTTTTTGCCACCTGGAGGTTTTGAGCTGGCGTCCGTGCAAACTCTACTTGTTCAGGCTGGGGATTTTAATCGGATCGAAAACCCTCCACCAATACGCGCAAGGTTTATGCGTGACGAGAGGATCACCTTTTCCACCGTTGGTTATGGGGCAAAAATCTCAGATATCCACAACCAAGGCTATGCTGATGGTCAAACTCAGCCACCTTCCATTGCCTTTGCGGCCTCTGGCGCGGCTACTAGCGATGGCCAGCCCTTCCTGGCGCATCATTTTGCGCTGCTTGATTCAAATACCGCCCATAAACACACCGCGCTGCTGGTTCACGTCCCTGACAATGGGGAAAATCCCCATGTAACCCTTGGATACACAGGCCTTGTTTGGGGACTTTCAGGGATGAACTCAAAGGGCCTCGCGTGGGCCTTTAACACATCTGATACGCTTGATAATTCGATGGTTAACGCCTTCATGCGTGACATGTTTGAAACTAAGCTTGTTTGTTCTGGTGCACCTATTGGAATCATTGGACGAGATATCCTTACCAGACATGACACCGTCGATGAAGCCGTTGACACCTTGAAGCGAATCCGTCCCAGTTTTGGATGGAATCTTTTGCTTGCAGACGCCGGCGGTGATATGGCTGCCATAGAACTTGACTGGGACCTGGAAAGACATGGTGGAACCTATGTAATTGAACCAACTGAGGAGGCTGATGATAGAGGCTACCTTGGAGGCAAAAGTGGCAACGATTTATATATAGGCAGCCATTACATTAAAAACCTCAATGACTTGACCACCAAGGTACTTATATTTCAGGTGCGACCACAACGCTACTGGTCAGGCTTTTATTTTCGATCTGTACGCGCAAGATCCATCCTTGGGACAAATATTGAAAATAATATCGGGCAGCTAAACGTTGACAAGGCCATAGAAATTATGCAAGTCCCGACTTGATAGATGAACGGGACTCGATGATTTCGGCTGTATTTGAGCCCAAAACACTGAAAATAAACTACGCGATGGGAGAAGTGCCTGCATTAAACAGTGGATTTGTGGAGTTTTCCTTTGCCGACCTATTGGGTGGCCAATGAAACACCCGTGTAAACAAGCCCGATGCCTCTTGGTGGCCTTGATGCTGGCCATTGCCCCAAATGATGCAGATGCTGGATTTGCGGAGGCGTTGCCTAAGAACACGTTTTTGTTGGATATTCAATACAACTTTTCCTGGCTAGAGGGGGCTTGGGATAACAATGCTTCCATGGGGCCTTTGATTCCAGTTATCGAACGTTATGAACCAGGTGGTGGTAAACAGGGAACCTTGATTCCAGATGCAAGTGTGCGTTATCACGTGATGGTGTTTCAATTACAGTACGGAATTGTCGACTGGCTTTCGTTGGTTTTGGGGTACCTGTAGTAATTGAAACCTCAATTAACCCACGGCTTAAGTGGGTCTCTGGTGACTTCCAACCTGTTCTTGGACGCGCCTACAGTGAAACAGACTTTTGGCAGTGGGCTGAAAGCATGGGACAACCCAAGCCAGAAAAGTGGGTAGGCAACAAAGGAGTGCTTGGTGACTTGGTTTTGGGCTTAAGACTTCGTTGGACTGACTGGATTCCAGGAATTGAAAAGGCCCAAGTAGCGTCTGCGCTAACCATCACCGGGGCTATTCCAACTGGAAAAAAGGCCGATCCTGAAGAGATTGTCTCAGCTGGACTACGATGTGGGACCTGCAGACACAAGGCAATATTTCCATCCACTTGGGTGTAGACAAGTATTTCGAAAAAGAACTTGATGGCAGATTAATAATTGGTGCTGACGTCTTTTATGATTGGTTCGCCCCCCAGCGATACAAGTCACCACGAGGCCTGCGCAATCCCCTTTTGGCTAACTTCGCGCCTTACATCGGCGATTCCTACATAATAAAACCTGGTGATTTCTTTGGAGC
>JGI24709J26583_10001782_pt1 | contig 18115 bp, 14 predicted proteins | sample BioPla2DNA1_FD_26583 | JGI IMG/M metagenome (IMG submission 26583) | reverse complement strand
TAATCGCAGAGTTCCTTAATACTCTCTACCAACGCCTTCCATTGAGCACGGTAATCCACCTGAAAAGCGTAGTCAAATCCATCCTGCCCCAGCCACAAGTTCACACCATGCGCCTTGAACCTACGTGCCATATCTACCGTCTGTTTACATCGCTCCAGCGCCTCTCGGCGCACTTGCGTATCCGCTGCGGAAAGCGATCCAAACCGCCACTTACACTCACCATATGTCCAGGTGTTTAAAAATGTGAGCTGTAGCTTAGCTTCAACCATAGTCTGTTCTAGCATCGCTAGATCAGCATCCGTTTCGTTACCACGGTGATGTAACTCTACACCACGGGCTTCCCCACGCCTACCCATTTCACTTATTACGTAAGGCAGTGAAAGAGTTTCCTCTTTATAGCCTGAACGCAAAAAACGGTCGCCACTCTGGCACATGGAACCCGCAATAAAAGAATAATTCTCAAACGCCATTAGCTCTCCTCCATTTCTTTTCTAAGCATAGCAATAGACTGCGCAAGTTCTACGTCTAGATTTTCGCATAATCTTCTCCATATATTAAGTCTAGATGCTACAGTACCATAAGGACCCGGCAAAGATTCTATAACTATTCGACCTGAATAATTAATTTCATTGAGCGCTGTAAATATCTCATTCCACGGTATTTGCCNTTGACCGGGCAAGGCACGATTGTTCTCACATGCATGAAAATGGACAAGTTTATTTCCCACTAAACGGATAGCTTTAGCGGAATTCGCCTCCTCTATATTCATATGAAAAGTATCTAGATGCACACCAATTGAAGGATGATCAATCGCATTAACCACGCGCAGTGCCTCCTGTGCAGTATTCACTAGCGGGGTTTCAAAACGATTTGCTACCTCTAGTCCCAATACAACTCCACATGCACCCGCATGCTCCGCCACCGCCTTAAGACCGCGTACACTATTTTCCAACACTCGTTCTCTCTCATATTCAATACCATCAGGAAAACACTTCGATACGCCAGTAATTATACCTCCAATAACTCCAACGTTCATTTCGGCAGCCAAGTCGATATCACGCTTGAGCAAATCTACCCCTGCACGGTGTATTACTGTATCAGCAGATGAAACATCTGCATCCTGCCTAAGTGCACACGCCATTGTAAGTTCTAAGTTTAATTCGCTTGCATAATCAACAATATGCTTACGTTCAGCGGATGGAATCATATGCAGCTTAGGTGCAGACACTTCCAAAATATCTGCCTTTGCTAGAGCAGCTTGCTCCAGACAATCACACCAGTCCACCGTATCGCTCGTAGCTAGGAATGCATAATAAATACCTATTGGATTCACAAAGCAACACTTCTTTCTTCAATAAAGTCCGTTTCCACACTTTTAAATAGGACAGCCTCTAGAAATCTTGTTAAATCTATTTCATTGCCCGTGATTATATTGAAACAACACCAGAAAAGCAAGCTTTAAAGCAAAGAAATTAAATTAATAAAGAAATTCAATAGATTGATATATTGCATCCTCAGTGCTGATTTATATATAATATCAACGTAAAGAAATCGTCTTCTAACTATATGATATTAAAAATGAAAAGGAGAATTATTATGAAAAAGCTACGCGCAGGCGTGATTGGTTTAGGGTTCATCGGACCACAGCACGTGGATGCAATACGCCGTGTTCCTCAAGCGGAAGTTGTTGCCCTGTGTGACCATAAGGCAGCTACAGTTGAGCTGGTCTGCAAACAATTGGCTGTTCCCAAAAGCTATACCAATTGGCAAGATCTGATTGATGATATAGAAATCGATGTCATTCACAATTGCACACAACATGCTCTACACGATGAGATCAACCGTGCAGCAATACTACGTGGCAAACATGTTTACAGCGAAAAGCCGCTTAGCATCTCCGCAGCTGCTGCCCGCGATATTACGCTACTGGCTAGCAAATGCGGCATAGCTGCAGGTGTCAACCATCAGTACCGTATGAATGCTGCTGTACAGGAAATGCGCGCACGTCTGCAAAAGGGCATGGCGGGACGCCCGCTCATGGTTACTGGCTGCTATCTTCAAGAATCTGCATCGCAGGCAACCGACTGGAGTAAAAAAATGCTCAATACCGGCATTGCGCGCACTATTAACGATATCGGTATTCATTGGGTGGATACCGCCTGCTTTGTTTTAGGTCAGCCCGTCAAGGAAATAATGGCTGACCTGCATACACATTTCCCCATCCGCACGGATGCTCAGGGTGACACACATGAAATGAATACTGAGGATACGGCGTTTATTATGCTTCGCTTTGCCGATGGTACACCAGGACAGTTTGTTGTAAGTAAAGCTGCCAATGGTCACAAAAACGACCTTCGCCTCAACCTTTGGTGTGATGGCTATGGTATGGAATGGGCACAAGAGGAACCGGATAGGCTTGTCATTGGTCGCAAGGGAATTGGATATGAAACCTTATATATGAATTCTCGCACCTGCCAAAAAGAGGTTATACCCTATGTAACAACCCCTATGGGGCATGTAATGGGATGGTCGGATGCCTTGCGCAATTCCGTACAGGCATATTATTCCTCAATCATAGACGGTTCCTTTGGCAGCAAGGAAGTTCCATACTGCACTTTCGAGGATGGTTTCCACGGCATGGCATTTGTAGAAGCATGCATCCGCTCCTCGCGTGAGCGCTGCTGGGTGGAGGTGGAACAACTATGAATGTTTTAGTTTGGTATGAAAACAAACCTCTACCCGAGGCTGTGGAAGCAGAAAGACGGATCTATCCTAATGGCATCCATGGCGCTCTAGGTGAACTGTTTGTTACGCAGCCAGATTTTTTGGTGCGCACCCGAGTTATGCAGGACACGGGCCAAGGCCTCACTGATGAGGATCTCGATTGGACAAATGTTCTGGTATACTTTAGCCATAAACACTGGCGTGATATTGCAGATGACCGTGTTGCCGCTATGCAAAAACGCGTGCTTGAAGGCATGGGGCTTTTGCTTTTACATTCCTCCCATGCAAGTAAAATATTCTCCCGTCTAATGGGCACACGCACCCAATGCCTACGATAGCGAGAAGCAGATGAATGGCAACGCGTATGGACAGTTAATCCGGCACATCCCATTGCGCAGGGTCTAGAGAAAGAATACTTTATCATACCAAAAGATGAAACCTATGGCGAATACTTTGAAATCCCTCAGCCTGATGAACAAGTGTTCCTTACCACTTCACAGGGCGGAGAAGTGCTGCGCAGCGGATGCTGCTGGTACCGCGGCTTGGGTCGAATATTTTATTTTTCTTCCGGTCACGAAACTTATCCCGTATACTATCAATCAGAAGTCCGTCAGATTCTAATAAATGCGGTTCGTTGGGTCCACACCGGCAATAAACGTATCGGTTGGCCGAACTGGGCAAGAGAATCTGGGTTCATAGAATAAAAGCCAGTTAGCTACAGATTTAGTTCTTTTTCATCAAAGATTAGGGGAACTATAATTGACACTAGGGTACCTTCGTTCAATCGACTTTTAACATCAAAAATCATATGTTCACCATATATAAGCTTGAGACGATCATAAACATTACGCATACCCACACTAGATTTGGCGTGAGTATTTTCGGCGGACACTTCGTTTTCTCCGTTGGAAATCCGCTCAATAACCTCAGGTGCAATCCCCTGACCATTGTCCCTGACCTGTAAACAGAGCTGCCCACTCTCCGCCATAAATGCCTTGAGCGATACCACAGCCTTTTCTGCACTAATGCCATGTGTCAGCGCATTTTCCAGTATGGGTTGAAGAATCATTGTGGGAATCAACGCCTGTTGTACATTACTCTCAATTGTAAATGGTGTAGAAAGAATATCGCCATATATGTGACAATAAATGCTCGCATACTGTTTTAGACTTTCAAATTCCTCTTGTACGGTTATAAAATGTTTTTGCATATTACGCATATTGTATCTAAAAAAGGTTGAAATATTGCTCACAACCTCACAAATCTGTTGTTGACCGCTTAGCTTACCCAAAGCGTTTACAACCTCAAGCGCATTGTATATGAAATGTGGATTAATTTGAGACTGGAGCGAGTGATATTTATATTTTAACATTTCGTACTCTGCGCGATTTTTTTGGTTTGCCTCTTCTACCACGCGAACCATCAGTTCACTTATCTTACCTACCACAGTGTTAAAATGAACAGACAGTTGACCGATTTCATCCTGGCTTTCCACCGGAACAATCATATCCAGATTGCCCGCTGAAACCTTATCCATAAAATGTACAAGCTGCTGTATGCGCCGAGTCATTGATCGGGTAACAAGCGCCACTAACAGAGTACCAAAAACAGCACATATTAGAGCTATTATCAAACTGGTATATATAGCGCTTCTGAGCATACTCTTCGGAATAGATTGCGGCATTAGTCCTACTGCAGTCCAGTTTTCACCCTTAACATAGATTACGGAATAATTCTGGTTGAATTTCCAGCTGGAAGCGCCCTGTGCATAAACCATCTCAGCACCCTCTAACATTCCCTCAACTGCTGCACCTGTCATTGCAACGGCTTTACCATCTTCATCAAGCAGAACCACAGCAGACTCAAAGTCATCGCTGTAGTCTGTCAAACTTGACAGATCCGCAGATCGTATTCTGACAACCACCTTGCCTACATACTGGAATGGAAACTGATTATATGCATCACGAAGCAGGTATATTTCTCCATCTTCTGTACGAATCCAGCTTGCAGCACCATAGGCCTTTTCGCCATAGTGCTGACTAAGCAGCTCATCCGCTACAACAGCAAAATGACTATCAAAATGTGCATTGCTATAAGACTGTCCGTTCGTAAGCCTTAAATACACATTGTCATAGCCACTATGTATATTTATCATCTGGTTAAGTGCGTCTGTGAGTGCACGAACCTGACGGTAATATCTTTCTGTACCTTGTTCGAAGTGAAGCAGCTTGTACATATGGGTGGGAATTTGGCGGTTGATAAGCTGGGATATCAACCGCTGAGCAATAGCCTCCATCTCTATCTCATAGTTCAACAGAGTCTGCTCTGTCAGTAGCTGCATATACCCCATCATATTGTGATAGGAATAGCTAAAAAACTGCACCGTATGTACCGTGGTGGCAATTATCAACGTAATAATTATCGTCGCTGAAAAAACCAGCACCATTTTAATACGAAAAGAAAGATTACGCCACGTTCTCATGACAAAGCCAACTTGTTACGGTATTCGGTCGGCGTCATATGCTGGGTACGCTTAAACGCATTATAGAAAGAAATATAGTTTTTATATCCGACAGCGTAGGCTATTTCCTCCACCAACACACGCGGATCACTAAGCATGGCACGGGCAACAGTCATTTTACCCTCAGTTAAATGTTCATTGAAAGTAATCCCTGTCTCCTTACGAATAATAGAAGAGAGATGGCTAGTTGAAACGTGCAATTCTTCTGCCACATCACTTAATTGCAAACCTTTAGTCGCATGCAGGCTAATGTATTGCAACGCACTACGGGTTAGTAAAGAGTAACTTGACTGCTGTACACGCAGCGCCTGATTTAGGTTTACCAATCTACATCTAGTATCCTCCAAATCTGAAACATCCCACAAATCACTCATTACGGTGTCTATTTTTGTAGTGAATGGAATATTATGACGGTTGCACAACGCCATAGCGTACAGTGCCACCATTGCTCTCAGACGACTAAACTGCTGACCACTTAGAGCATAAATAGTCTCAGCAGCCTTATGAGCAAAATCATCACTTAAGTTTGATTGCGCAACCAACATATCTATCTGACGATTAACGTCACTTCCAGCCTCAAAACACATATGACTACCATCCTTACAGTAATATACTGCATGGTTCATTTGCTGACCTAAGGCAGCGCTCCACAAAGCTTCACGAGACTGGTGATAGGCTTGATTGAGCGTATGCAAAGAATAACTCAGTTCGCTCACACCCATACGCAAGGTATCGATAGAGGATTCACAAATTTTGTCAATCATGATTTCACAATCCTCTTTCCATCGTTCCAATCTATCATCCAACATCATCAATGCAATTATCGTATCATAGAGCAAAAAAACCGTCACCCTATAAGTAGAGGAAAGTATATTATTCAGCTGATTCAGGTTTTCCTGAGTAAAAATGCGGCCATTCGGTTTTTGAATGGTTATAACATAATAAGCTTCAAAATGAATATCTATTCCATCAAGAATGGTCGATACATCCTGCTTACGCTGAGCAGGATTGACAAGCAATGATAAAAGCTTAGCCCTGCGACGTGCTGTCTGCGCTTGTACAAGCGCAAAATCCAGTTCCTTATCCTGACGTATTACACTCACGGCACGTTCCACTGTCTGTATAACCTCCTCATTATCCACGGGCTTAAGTAAATAATCAAACACAGATAACTTGACAGCCATGACCGCGTATTGAAACTCTTCATAACCAGTAATAACAATGACCTTGCACTCCGATACCTCGTCACGCACCGCCTCCAACATCTCTAAACCATTACTTTGAGGCATACGTATATCAGTAAGAAGAATATCCGGTTTTTCTGACAATATGAGTTTACGTCCCGACTCTCCGTCATAGGCTGTTCCTGCAATATAGCAACCCAACGCAGACCAGTCAATCGTTTCCACCAACGAACGCACGGTCAAAGGATTATCTTCTACTATAATGACTTTTAGATTCATAAAACTCCTTTTCTTTTTGTAGAAGTTAGATTTTCAACGTGAAACACATATAAATCATACCACGAATGCTTATTAGAAGTATCCAAATATAAGGTGAAAAGACTTATTAAATACTTACACCGTAAAACACAATAAAAAACCTAAAAGAATATCACCATCTGCATCAATTTTAACAAAATACGCTTAAAAAGTAAATATTCATACGTCATACTGCAACTTGAATAGTAATTATGAATCGTTCTAGAACAAAGCTAGCATGTTAATTCGCAGAAGGAAGTTTATCATTCCAGCTACTCATAAACTATAATAGGCTAAAGTTACTTTATCACTAACAACTGAAATTAAAAAACCCAATTAAGGTTTNCCTTTGNGGATTAAAACAAAGCCTCTTGCATAAAAGAGCTTAAGTATTTATCTAAAAAAAGCAACTGAAAAAGTATTCACGANCCAGTTTTTNGTAAACCGAAATTCATTCTGATAGGTATTAAAAAGTAATAATTAACCTTTTACTGCACCTGACATAATGCCAGACACAATGTAACGTTGCGTAGAAAGATATAAGATTAGTATTGGAATCATCGCCAAAGTAAAGAATGCAAAGGCCAAGTTTAGTTCAGTCATATTCTCGCCAAAGTAGATAATCTGAGCTAATGGCAGGGTACGGCTAGTGTCGTCACGCAATAGTACCACAGCCGTACTATAATCATTCCATACAAACAGGGTGTTAAGCACCATTTGAGTCACATTAATGGGGGTCATAAGTGGAAATACAATTCGCCAGAAAGTACGTATCTTACCACAGCCATCTATACTGGCAGCCTGCTCTAACTCGCGCGGGATACCCTTAATAAAACCAGTTATGGATAGAACACTGATAGACACCTGAAAACCGGAACGTGCCAATATAAATCCCAAGTTAGTACTGACTAGACCGAGGTTATAGATGTTCATATACAACGGCAGCATGATACATTGGAAAGGCACAAGAATACCACTGATAAATATTGTATACATCATCTTGTAGAACGGAGTGTTGTTACGAGCCAATACATAAGAAGCCATAGATGTTGTAAACAGCAGAATCAACGTGGTAGGAATAGTTGTTAGAATACTGTTCTTAAAACCTATGGCTACGTATTTGTTCTCTTTAATCACACGGGCATAATTTTCAAGCGTAGGGTGTTTTGGCCACGCCAAACGATTCAAGCTGATATCCGAATGGCTCTTAATAGAATATAAAAAACTTATGTAAAACGGAACTAATACGATAGTTATTATAAATAACAAGACAATCACACGCGCTAGACTTATAAAGCGATGCCGCGGGGGAAGACTGAGCCAATAACTAAGACCTAATAACTTACGCGTTCTTTCTTTCTTCATAGCTCTACCTCCCTCCTGCGCAGAATCGAATTAACCAAATTAGTTAGCACCACAAGCACAAGCGTAAGAATAATAGCCGAGGCCTGCCCTACACCAGCACGAGAATTACCGAAAATCCACTCATATACAAATACTGCGGTTGTCTTTGCAGCTTTCATATTCAGAACCATCTGTGAATAGTCAAAGCAACGCAATCCCCAAGATAACAATAATGTTACATTGGCGGTGATAGCAGGCATTAGCATAGGCAAAGTAATATATCTAAACTCATGCCATGAATTAGCTCCTTCCACGCAAGCAGCCTCGTAATATTCACCAGGTATAGACTGTAAACCCGCAATATAAATGAGCATACAATAACCCATATCGCGCCACATGGCTATTACAGCCAAACCAAATATTACTTGACTGGATACTCCCAGTGGGCTTGGAATACCAAATAAAGGAGAGACTATGTCTGTGTAAACATAACTCCATACTTTAGTGGAGGCAACTAACGATACTGTAAAGGGCATAAACAACAACGTACGCGCCACATTATTAAAGCGACTACTTCTCCATATCATAAGCGCAAGAACTAAACCCAACAAATTCGCCCCCACAATATAAACGAGTGTGAAATGGGCTGTGTTTAAAAAGGTGTCCAAAAATGCCCTATTTTTTAGCAATTTAATGTAATTGTCAATTCCAACATAATTCCAACTTTTAGCGAAAATAGCCTTCTTATCTGTAAAAGATATAGGCACACTCTGAAAGAAGGGAACCAGAACTACAAAAGCAAACAACAGAAACGCCGGCAACATAAACAAAAGGTTCGCACCATGCTCGCGCACAGCATAGGTAGTAAGTTTCCGCTTACGAGCCGTACGAGTGGAAATCATTTTCATAAAGATTCAACCTCCACTATATTAGCTATAAATGGATACACCGTCCGTCAGACCAAGGACGGACGGTGCACTTTAAAGTTAGTTTGAAAAAACTTAAAGAGAAATTAATTCAGTGCAATAACTTCATCAAACGCTTTCTGCAAGTTGTCAAGACACTGTTCCACAGTCATGCCGCCACCGGTTAGAGTGCTCTCTGCAAAAGTGGTCAATTCAGTACGCCATGCAGTAGTAAATGCGGAACTCAGAGGCATAGTAAAGTCGCCATAATGAGCTATGTCACCGGTACCCTTCATTTCAGCTAGTGTCTTAACCATGGGCATAAGATTGTCGGATACAACACCTGTGTTTAGTGGCATCTGAGACATCTCGGACCAAACAACACCCTGAGTGAGCCAGTATTCCATGAAGTCAAGAGCAACATCAGCATTCTTTGCCTGCGGGTTAACCATAAAGCTCTGGTCAACTTGTACATTTAGTTTGGCTGAACCCTCATCATCAATTGGAGCTATGAAGAAGCCAATTTCAAATTCAGGCTTTTTGGATAGCATATCGCCTATTGCCCAAGTACCATCATAGCGCATGGCTGCACCACCAGCCGCAAACACTTCCAAGCCCATATCCTGAGTGTTGCTCATATCATCAGCACGAGCGCCAACCAAGCGCATCTTCCAATTTTCTAAGGCCTCAGCAAAATAGGGATAATCTTTGAACTTCTTGGTACCATTCATCAGGTTCTCAAACACATCTATATCGCCAGCGGCAAGTGCTCGGGTCCAGACAGTGTTACGGCACTCAATATCTCCATAAACAGCATCGTTATGGCTGCGGACATAAGGATCAATGCCAGCGGCAATCAGCTTATCTTGTAGAGCGTTAAGTTCAGTCAATGTGGTGGGAACTTCCAGACCTTGCTCCTCAAAAATGATCTTGTTATAGAATATGCCCCAAGACTTGAAGTCAATCGGGAATCCATAGATTTTGCCATCGGCGGACACATCGCCCAAGTCTCCGGACGGTAAGTTCATGGCTTTAATGGTTTCGTTATCTGTAAGATCCATTACAAAACCTTCGCTGACCAAGTCAGGATAGAGACCGGGGTTACCCATTATTATGTTGGGCTGGTCACCTGAAGATAAGGCGGTAGATAATTGCGGGAAATAGTCGGTACCTTGGTTGTAGTAGATGTTGGTAAAGGTTACATTTGGATGAAGCTCAGTATAAGCGGCTTCAATCGCATCCAGACCAGCTTGTTTAACAGCCTGCGCCATGTAATGGAATACGGTGATTTTTACCGGTTCTTCTGCAACAGCAAAGCTTGCAAAGGAGAACATCATGGCTGCAATCAGTACGATAGCAAGAAATTTTTTCATTTGGAATTCCTCCTTTTAAATTGTATATCAAGAAGCTTTAAAGTATAGCTTCTTCCTCATCATTCGTATTATATCAACAGCACTTGATTAATGGAATATATCAATTTATCGAAATTCTTTATATTTTTTATTTTTTTAAGTAACACTCTGCAGCATTGGGAACTATTGTATTAATAACTCTCTTTTACTAATCACATATCAAATTATTGCTTCTTTATCAAGTTTTCTACAGCAGCGACCCAGGCATGATCCGGGTCATTCACACGGCAAAAACCTTGATGCTCACCCGCCATCAACCACAGAAAGTAGGTATTATAGCCCGGTGCACCGACGGTAGTATGGTAGCCATACGGAAACTCAACTAAATCATTGCTCTTGACACGATAGGCTTCATCGATCTTCCCATCGCCAGTATACAGACACTGAATTCCAAAACCCTGCTCCGGATCAAACAGGAAGTAGTAGATTTCCTCAGCGACACACTCACGCGGCATATCATCCACATCATGTTTATGCGGAGGGAAACCTGCCCAGTTTCCCGGACAACAGTAAGCTTCGCCAATAGTTAATTTTTTTGCATTGGTGGTACCATCAACTATGAAGCTGGTGTCACGCTCCCAAGGCTTTACACCAAGGCGCATTACACGTACATCCGCCTGACTAATTGCCTGCGGCTCAGTATCTACATCAATCGGGGTTGCACAGACAGCTATTTTACAATTATGAACACTTATGATTTCAAGCTTGGTATTGCGCCCAGCATAGAAACACTCAGCCTTTGGACTGGCAAACACAGTTGCGCGAACCCCTAGTTTACCATAATCAGCGCCATTGGCATAAAAATTGACAGTTCCCCAGAGGATTACAAAAGCAGTTTCCTTATTCTCGGTATAATATTCCAGCTTTTGATTCGGTGTCAACTCGATGATGCCAAACTCCAAATCCTTAAGGGAACACTCGCCAATTTTGCATATTGGGGTATAGCCGTTATGTGGTTTGTAGGACTTTTTGTAGTTGTAACTCATTATAAAAACCTCCTTAAATTAACATGAATATATATATTTCGACCAATAAAATTTTTATAATATCGTCTGATTCGATTATGCATCCGCTATCAAGCAATACTAAACACGGTTTTCAAGCGCGGAAATAATGCGATCGCAGTTTTCCTCCCAATCGCCGATAATACCATAGTTTGCATGGGCGAATATCGGAGCGGAGCGATCCTTGTTGACTGCTATGACAACCTTGCTGCTGTCCATACCAACCGTATGCTGGACAGTCCCGGAGATACCGAAACCAATATACAACTCCGGTCTTACAGTTTGACCAGTCTGACCAATCTGATAGTCATAGGTAATGAAACCCGCATCGACAGCACTCCTAGTCGCGCCGACGGTACCGCCAAGCAATTTTGCAAGCTTTGCAAGCTTCTCAAAACCCTTCTTGCCACCAACACCCTTACCGCCAGCAATGACGACCTTTGCTTCACCCAAAGAAATTCTATTTTCAGTCGGTGTAAAGCCTATGTTTTTAATATACTCAATAGAGCTGCTCTTTTTGAAATAGCGGATTGGACCTGTTGCATTCTCTTTGATTATCGGCATAGGAAACACACTCGGACGGACACTCGCCATTTGTGGCCTCGCAGTCATGCAGAGGATATCCGCCGTCAGGTTGCCTCCGAACGCTGGTCGCCTTTGCAGCAATAATCCGCTATCCGTAACACTAAGAGCAGTGCAGTCAGCAGTTAGCCCAGTTTCGAGCTTTGCCGCAACCCAGCCGGAGAGGAAACGTCCGCGTACTGTTGCGGGAAAAAGAACGCTATCCGCAGCAAGCGCATTGATTGTTTCTGCAGCCATATCCCCCTGCGCACAATCGTCATATATGAAATCAATGACAACTGCTTCATCTGCGCCTGCGCTGAAAGCAGCAGGACAACAGGTTTCATTCTCGCAAAGTGCAATGATTGTTTTTGAAAACTCCCGCGCTTTAGCGATTAGTTCACAACCGTGCAAATGCATTTTTTCAAAATAAACAATCGTCTTCATTTGCACACCTCTTTCACGATGTCTATCGCTTCTTCAACCGTAATCCATTTTGTTGATCTTACACCACTAGGACGTGCACTAACATGTGTTACCATTGTAGGAGAACCCTTCAGACCAATTTTAGTTGTATCTTCAATACCTATTTCAACAGGAGTCATAATACGGATATCAGCTCGCTTTGCTTTGCATAACCCAACTATTGTAGGCAAGCGTAGTGCATAGGACCATTCACACAATGTTAGTGCGCTTGGCAGCTTCATTTCCCAATGAATTGTGCCTGTTTCCGTAAGTTGATGAGCAGTCAGAATATCTTCCTTAAATTCTGCTGAGGTAATGTTTGCCACACACGGAATCCCCATAAGAGCCGCAGCCATGGGACCCACCTGCCCTGTTTCACCATCGGCAGCACGGCGTCCAAAGAGCAGTAAATCAAACGGACCTAGCACCTGCGCCGCCGCAGTTAACGCACGGGCTGTTGCAAGTGTATCTGCGCCGGCAAAGGCTTTATCGGTAAGGAGAATTGCCTCGTCCACACCACGGGATATAAGCTCGCGAAGTGTAGTTTCGGCTCTTGGTAATCCCATTGTCATTGCAGTAACCTTGCCGCCATGCTCATCCCGCAATTGAAGCGCTAGTTCTACGGCGGATTCATCCGCCTTGTTCAACACATGAGCTACGAAATCTCTTTGCAGCGTCAGGTCGCTGCCCATACGAACCTCAAGCGAATCAGGAACTTGTTTAATAAGACATAAAATATTCATAACTTTTGATATATAGGCGCGAGCACCGCCTGTATTTCCTTATACACGGCGAACTGTTCCATATAAAAGGCAACGCCTTCAGAACTTGGATGAATCTCGTCCTTAAGTCTTATACACTTTTCTGCTGCTTCCTGGTGGCTTGTAAAAACACCACAGGCAACACCCGCAAGCATAGCACTGCCCAAAGAAGAATCGACATCCTCAACCGTGCGCAGCGGAATGTTGAGCATATCTGCCATTATCTGCCTCCACAGCGGAGCCTTTGCACCACCACCGATGAGTACAGCCTCCTTTGGGGCAATATCAAGACATTCAAGTGTATGGTAACAATCCTTCATTGAGAAAGCTATACCCTCAAGCACTGCACGGTTAAAATGTGCTTTGGTATGATGACTGGTTGCACCCACAAAGGAAGCGCGTAGCTTATCGTTTAAATAAGGTGTGATTTCACCCTGTAAATAAGGATGGAAGAAGAGTCCATTACTACCACGTTCTATTTGAGCAGCCGCTTCACTCAGCTCATCGTAGTCGCCACCGAAGGTATCGCGATACCAACGGTTGCTGGCAGCACAGCTTTTGGTAGCGGTTCCGGGATACCACAGACCATCAATGACGTGACGATATGTTACCAGGCAGGGGTCTACTACTGCATGATCGGTAATAGAGCAGATACGTCCAGCAGTTGCTAATTTGACCGTTGCCTGACCAAGGCTGTTTGCACCTGCAGCGTAGACCTCCATGGCGGTATCGGTAGTGCCGGCAATTACTATGGTATCAGCACATAGACCTGTTTCTTCCAAAGCTTCCTTGCAAATAGGTGAAAGCCTTTGATCTGGGCGAACGATGATTGGCATGTTTTCGGTCTTGAGACCTACCATCTCACATAGTCGTTCGCTCCACTTATTCTTGTTCGCATCCAACAACATAAAACCCATAGCTTCAATATCGTCAGTAACGAAATCACCGGTTAAACGATAACGGATATAATCTTTCATCGCCAGCACTTTATGGGTTCGAGCGATAGCCTCCGGCTCATTCCGGGATAGCCACATAAGCTGAGGCAATGTCCACAAACTGGAAACGGTATTGTAAGATAGATTTACAATCTCTTCGCCGTATTTTTTTTGCAGTTCAGCAGCCTCGCTAGAGGCACGAGTATCCGTCCAATAAATGGCATTTCGAACAGGACGGTCGTTCTTATCCAACAGGACGGCGGTATGGGTGGCGGCGTCCAGCGAGATTGCCATAATCTCCTCAGCTTTTACACCGCTTTCAACAAGTAGGCAGCGAATATTTTTTACAAACGCAATCCATGAATCCTCAGGATTTTGCTCTGCCCAACCACTATGGGGATAGTAGGTGGGATATTCTTGAGTAGAGGTAGCATACACACAACCATCTTCTCCTAGTAGGGTCGCCTTAGAGGAGCTACCGCCAAAATCCACACCGAGCAAATACTTCATGTTATTATTCCTTTCATATAATCACACCTACACCATCTGGAATTACGGTTACAGTGGAGCCTTCGCCTAAAAGGACTGTTGCTTCTGCTAAAGCACTATCCACATCAGACGCCCACTTCATATGCATGGTTTCTATCAATTCACGATTCTCACTTCCCGTAACAAACCAACATGTTGCTTTGCTCATCACTCGAGCTAAAATCTGGGCTTCCCACTGGTCCATAAGGGTTTTTTCCGCTGGGATACTTTCAATGTCATACATTACAGCCTCTGCATTGGGGCGATCAGCAAACCAGCGATAAAAACTCTCACCGCCATGCCCATCTCCAAGCGCTGCACACATGATTATAGCACCACCTTGGCGAACACAAGCTTCTGCCGCTGTCATACCCTTGACAGACTGATAAACATTCTGATCCAATGGATATCCTCCATTGGAAGTAATAATTATATCAGAAACAACCTTTTCTACACGGGTCATCTTTTCGCACAATTCACACCCGGCAAAATGTGCTTTTTCGTGGTCTCCAGCAACTGCAGCAATGACCTTTTTCTCCGTATCAATTATGACATTTAAAATAAAGGCTAGTTTAGCTTGATTAGCAGCAAAGAGCATATCCTTATGAATAGGATTATTATCCAAACTACCTTGACGGGCGTTTGGATCAGCAATAAAACTTGCATTGTGGTTATACAAAACTGTTTTACTAGAAGCTATGCCGGGTAAAATGGATTTGCGTCCACCGGAGAAACCCGCAAAAAAGTGAGGTTCTATAAATCCTTCAGATACCACCAAGTCATTTTCTTTTATAAGCTTATTTAACCACAGCTCCCCACCAGAAGGTAATATACCGAAATATGCCATATCCCCTTCCGAATAGGCATTATGAACAACTATGGATTCATTTTTTACAATTTCATCCCCGAAGCGAGCACGTAACTCCGCTTCAGTAGTGGGACGATGTACACCTGTAGCTATTAAAAGAGTTATTGAAATTTCCGGATTATCACGACGGATTTCCTCAAGCAATAGAGGCATGGTGATACGGCTTGGGACAGGACGGGTATGGTCACTGGTAATTATAAGTACACTTTGCTTACCATAAGCCAACTCACATAGACGTTTAGTACCAATAGGATTAGTCAACGCAGCAAGAACAATTTCCTGCTCAGAGGCAGACATTACATTAGCATGATTTGGACTTATAATTGCACTAAGCCTTTTTTCCGGTACGTTTACAAATTGTTTAGACTTTCCAAAAGGAATTTCAATGGTTTTCATAACGCACACCTTTCAATATACAAAAGCATAAATACAATTAGAATATATTGCTCTGCATCATATTATTAACTTATATACGCTCGTTAAGCATTACAAACAAGTCGCGATATTCTACTCCCTCCGGTACAGACAGACGTAAAGCCTCAGTAGCCTGAGGATCAGCAGCGATTAATATACGGGAATCGGTACGAAGCAAATCAGTGTAACGCTTCTCACATAGCATTACAGACAGCTCAGGCTTCATCTGACCCATAAGAGAGGAGCCACATTCACGGGCACGCACAAAAGAACCGCACGCCATATTTTTAGGATTTTTGTTGTCCTTCTCATTCAAATACATCTCTTGCAGCTCGGCACCCATAGCAGCGATAATATTGCGAGCAGGCTCCAACTCACCCATATCGCGAGCAAGGCGAGCAGCATCATGATAGCTTACAATCTCTTTAATCTTCTTAGGGACAATTTTACCCTCGTTAATAAGATCTTCCACAAACGCAGTTGCAGTCACAATTTCGGGCAGTTCAATTCCCCAATCCTTGCACTCGTGCAGGAAAAAAGCAGCATCGTGGCTATCCAGAACTATTACCTTCTTCGCACCGGTCTTGACTATGGCTTCCGCAGCAGCTTTAGCTAAAATACGAACATCTTCCACATGACCAATCATATCCCCCAGCTCACAACCGGAAGCGGGCTCATCTTTTAGAGCAGCAAAGCTTACACCGGCTTTATTCAAAATAGAAAATAAAGCATTTGCCACATCCGGCACAGCATAGCGAGCGGCATTTCCAAGCCATACAAGGATTTCACCTTCTTCGTCTATGCCTTCAAAATTCACCTTTGACTCCTTAGCACCATAGGCGTTGCCGGTTTCCATCAGCCTATCAATGACCTTTTCTGCAAATTTTGGAGTCAGCTCCTCCAGCATCGCCTGTGTACGAGCTTCACGTATAAATACAAGAGGATCAAAACCGGTAACGCAATCAGCAGTACAAGCACCGCAAAGCAGACATTCATACATGGTTACGGCGGAAGCTTTGTCCATTTTCATGCCGCGTACTATCATGCTCACCTGCAACCCTTTAGCACGGGGACTATTGTTTTCCCTGCCAGTTGCCCGTTCAATTGGGCATAGATGACGACACATATAACAGAAACGACAAGCATCCGCATGCTTTTTTGCTTTTTCACTATACATATATATCCTCCTTCAGTTACAATCCCAGCTTATAGGGGTTCATGATACCATTGGGGTCAAGCTGATTCTTGAGCGCTTCCATAACCTGCATAGCGGGACCATATTGCTCCTTCATCAAACGAGAAAGCTTAAGACCAATACCATGATGATCATTAATAACACCACCGTTTGCCATTGCAGCACGTACACCAATATTCCAGATCTCATTATGTAGACGGCGAGCCTCCTCCGGATCCTGCGGGACATTCGGCGGGTCAACAATAAAGCGGGTATAATTCATACAACCCCATTCATACCAGTGGCTGGAATGAGAAATATAACGAACCTTATCACCATACTTATCATAGATAGCCTTCTTCATTGCCAAGTAAATCTTTTCAACGTTAGCATAAGTGGCTACAGTATCCATGGTACCGAACATCTGAGGTATATCCATAATATGGCCAGGGTAGAAAAAGGTAATTCGGTTCTTGAACCATTTTTCGCCGTAATCACTGCCCAGATCCTCAGCACCCCACTTCTCAGCAATTTCAAGAATAATCTCCATCTCAATATCCACTATACGCTTGATGCCTTCGACAGCAAGGTTCATAAAACAACCCTTCTTTTCAAAACCGATAATTTTTTTGATTATTGAAGTGGTCTCTGCTTCATCATAAAAACGTAATATGGACGGCTTAACCTTCTGCATGATATCGCGTCCCGCCATATATCCGGAATTCTTGTCTGGAAACAGAAAAGCATGAAACCGACGCTCCTCAGGTTGCTCAAAAAGCTTAAAAGTAGCTTTTGTAATAACACCCAGCGTACCCTCAGAGCCGATAAATATCTGATTAAGATCAGGACCTGCTGCATGTTTAGGCACAGGGAGGGTATTAATGATATCGCCATTAGGTAGAACGACTTCCATACTAAGGCATTGGTCATCAATCTTACCGTATTTACCAGACATGATTCCTATCCCTCTATGGGCAAGCGCACCGCCAATGGTACCACAGGTGAGGCAGCTAGGGAT
>JGI24709J26583_10001774_pt1 | contig 18183 bp, 14 predicted proteins | sample BioPla2DNA1_FD_26583 | JGI IMG/M metagenome (IMG submission 26583) | reverse complement strand
CATAACGATAACGCTATTAAAGCATTTCTTAATCACCTGTTTATTAAGAATCGTTCTAATAAGTGGAACTCATACGATACTACTATTGCTATTACCTATTTAATTCAAAGTAAATTTCGTCACATAGATTTACTTAGAATTCTAAATGAAAAGTGTCCTGAACTATATTTTTATTATTACTATTTTTGCAAAGTGAGTTTTTGTAATTCATGGAAAGATAAAATGACTGAAAAGTATATATATATCATCAATGATGATAGTAAGTGTTTTGCCTTGTACTTTATGTATTTGGTAGAGAGGCAGAAAAATAACAGTTTGGCAATGTTTGCGTATTTCAAAAATTTCTTTGATAGAATGACAGCACATTTAGCCTTTGTTACTGGATACGAGTCTGGAAAAAAAATTAATTATAAAGGCTTTTACAAGGAAAATCAAATAAAAAAGTTTTATTCTCATATTACTGATGGAGAAGATATAATAGAACGTGCACATAAATTGCGTAATGAAAACCCATTAGCGCATGCTTCAGCAAATTTAATTGATAAAGATAGCACTTCTAAAGATATTTCGAACTCAATATCTGATTTAAAAAGTCTTTTGGATAAATTTTGTGATGAGATACAATAATTAGATGTAAATGGTGTGATATTTACAAAAGTTAAGGAGAAAAACAAATGCAAGATAGATATGTAGGTGATGTAGGCGATTCTGGAAAACTTGGCTTACTGCGCAGTATATCAAAAGTTGGTTTAAGGGTTGGAATTAATTGGTATTACACACATAAGCCCGAGGAGCATAAAAATGCAGATGGAAAACATATTGGATATCTAAATGATGATTCATTCAAGGGTTGTGATTACGAATTATTAAAATCGCTTGATATCATAACCAAAGGTACAAGAAGTGTTGAGGTACTAGAAAATGCAAATCTAATACCAAATGCCTACTATTATAAGAGAATTCTTAAACCTGGTAGTGACAAGAATTTCATTAGAACAGAGTGGCATAGTAAATCGATGGAAGAACTATCTAAATCTGATATAATATTTTGTGATCCAGATAACGGATTGATTAAAAAAAGTGTATCAAGAAATTCTAATAAAAGTGATAAGTATATTCTACATGATGAATTGATCTCTTATTATCAAGCTGGAAAGAGTGTAGTTTTTTACAATCATCGAAGCAGAGAGCAAGAACAACTTTACTTAAAGCGATTTCAACCGTTAATCCATCGATCTGAACTCGCAGGAGCAAATTGGAGAGGGTTAAAATTTATTAGAGGAACAATTCGTGACTATATTTTTATACTACAACCCAAGCACACTAAGACAGTTGATATTGCAATAAGTAATATGATAGAAAGTAACTGGCATAAACACTTTTCAGTCCTTAATATTTAATCTTCAGATTCTTATATAGCCATCTAGGAATTAAATAGAGATTCATAAAGAAAGCCCTGTGAGACCATNATCCTCACAGGGTCTTATACCTTCCAAACAATCTCAATCTCATCATCAAAAACCATAATCCTATCAATAAACTGACTTACTACAAGTTTTTTCTCTTCAAAACTTAGCCTATGAAAGACAACATCTTTAAACCTATTAGGATTCTCTTGCCTAGGGAAGCTTATATTTTTCAAAAGCTCATTACGCTTTTTATCTAGCTTTTCAATCTCCTTATTTATGTAAGTCATGGTTATTTCCGATGCCTCAGTTAGAGAAGCAATAAACTTCTCTATTTTTTCATCTATCTTGGTAAGCTCTATTTTCTGCNGATTCTCTGAAGGTTTGGGAATACAGTGGTTTTTATCTACTGTACATTCAGCTATTACGCTTTCAAGTTCCTTTTGGACAGCAGCCTCAATTTCATTTATGCTGATATTATAGCTACTGACATCGCATAAATGAAGATTTGTCCTCCCACTACAGTTTAAATATAGTTTCTCCTTATATCTCCTAACAGAGAGGGCATAACCACATTTTCCACACTTGATATATCCAGAAAGCCATGTATATTTACCTTTACCAGTATTTTTAATTTGCTTATTATTATCAAGCTTATGCTGGCATTTGAGCCATACATCAGATGGTATAACACCAGGAAAGTTTGTTAGGGATATAACATGGTTGTCAAGCTTAGTATATTTTCTATCTGAGGCCGATCTTCTTCCAACAATATGAGCAGATGTTTCCCCGGTATAGAAGGTAACTTTGTTTGAGAAAGAAATCCCTTTTTCACGATAATAGTTATATACATCGGCTGTAGCCTCAACATATACTGGGTTATGTAGTATTCTTGATATGGCGACATTGTCCCATACCTTTCGTTGCTTACCAGATACTCCTTCCTTAGTTAATCCCTTGGCTATCATACCAAGAGATACATTATCTTCTGAATATTCGAAGAATATCCTTTTTATTATATCTATATCCTTATTGGGAGTTAGGGTCGGAACCTTCTTTCCTTCGTCATTAACCACTTTAGCATTATCAAAACCAAGAGGAGCAGGTCCACCAGGCCAATTACCATGCTTAATCCGAGAATAGTAATTATCCCTAACTCGTTCTGCTATAGTTTCTCTTTCTAGCTGAGCAAAAACCATGATAATATGGAGCATTGCTCTTCCCATAGGAGTTGTTGTATCAAACTTTTCATTGATAGATACAAACTCAACATTTCTTTCCTTAAATCTTTCCCATGCCTGACCAAAGTCTGCGATAGAGCGGCTAAAGCGATCAAGGCGATATACTATGACCTTGCTTACTAATCCAGCTTTTACATCCCTCATTAGTTCTTCAAACTTTGGACGGTTTGTATTTTTGCCACTAAAGCCCTTGTCTGCATAGACCTTTATATTGGCGACCCCAGTTCCACATTCATTTTTACACATGTCAATCTGAGTCTCTATTGATATACTATCTTTTTTGTCTACTGATTGCCTAGCGTAAATTGCAATTACCTGTGTCACTGGACCTCCTCCTTCTACTAGCTTTTTATAGGTGGATTACTAGATACTTTATTTGCATTAGTACTCTCTTTTTTATCAACCCTGTTAATGGCCTGGAATACTATGGTGTAAGCATGATTAATCTTCCTTATTCTATCTGAGCTATTTATATAATTAGGATGCTTGTTTATTACCTTCACGATCTCAACCTCCTACTTATCTTATAGATATAATATGCTCACAGGATATAGCATTATTACTATGATTTCGACAGTTTGTCCATGTCCTTAAATACACCTATAGAAAGCAAGGGTGGGAACCAATCCTAGTTCCCACCCTTGCTTTCTATAGGTATTCCTTTTATTATTCTAAGGCTTTTTAGGTGCTTTACCCAAGGGCAGCAAAAGCCTCATGATAAACACCCCTCCCTCTGTTTCAAAGGAAAATAATCCCCCATGTTCTTCAACGATATTGACCATACTCTTGATTCCGAAGCCATGTCCGGCTTCTTTTTTATNTGATTTAGGCAAGTCTCCCTCCATATCAATATTTCCCACATAGGCATTTTCTGTGGAAATGACTAGCTTGTCGCCGCTTATATTGGCTTGAATATAAACCTTGCGAAGCTTCTCATCCTCTATAAGATCCACTGCGGAAATTGCGTTTTCAAGAGCGTTGGACAGCAGGGCACAAAGTTCGGTGTCCTTCAAGTCAAGTTTTTCTGGAAGCCTGACATCTGTCTGTAAGGTGACCTGTCTCTTTCTTGCTTTATGTTCAAAACTAGATAATATCAGATTGACAGTTTCATTTTCACAATATCGTATTGGGGTCAGTGCATCAATAGTAGTTTCTGTACTGTCAAGATAGTCTTTGATTTTCTTAAGGTCACCCTCAGCTGCAAAGCCAGCAATCAGCGACAGATGATGTCGCATATCGTGGCGATATATCATTGTGTTATTTTGCATCTTACGCATAGCATCAAGCTCTACCTTGGCATGCTGGAATTGGGATGCTAAAATATCCCTCTCTCGCTGGGCTTTGGTCTGCTTTTGGGTTTCATTGTAGTATAGGAGAACAAATATTAAGTAAAACGTACTTATTATAAATGGAGTAAATTGTACAGCTTCAGGGGATCCAGAATATAGTAAATTCGTATAGATAGTAGTAGTATAATCAAACAAATAGTAGAGAAGTGGGACTGCGCCAAAAAGCAGACAGGAGCCCTTTGATCGCTCCATCAGTTGTCTTACTGAGTCAGCAACATACTTATTGATAAAATAGTAGACAAGACACATAGCTACAAAGTAGCCAATATGATCGGCATAGGGATTGCCAAGAAGGGCTGCTACCACCAAGCCAATCCAACGAGGTATTTGGCAGCAAAGATAGGCTGTAAGTACACTGCTGATGGAAATCAGCCAGGGTCGCTTGTAATATAAGACGAGTAATGTAATAAGTGGCATATGGGTAATAAAGGGGTACAGCTTCATTGTGATTTCTAGCCCCAAGAACCGCCAGCAAAGTAATTGAATCAAGAGTATACATGAATAAAAAANAGGAAGGGCCAATTTTTTAGCACCTGCGGGATGGACACCAGCAAAAAGAATGGACACTGCAATACCGAAGNCCAAAACAATACCTGAGCGAATTAGCATTATAATGATATCTATCAAAGGATATCCCTCCGTTCATTTGGTGACAGTAGATGTTTCATATATACAGCTTTTGCTTTCGAAAAGGCATCTCTTGCCACGGGCACTGTTTTGCCTAATATGGTAGAGAAACCCTTCTTATTAAGTTCGGTAACCCAGGGTAGGTTAACTACATAAGAACGGTGAGGCTTATAAAAACAAGAATCCGATAGTAAGTCACTCTCATAATCGGCAAGGTAGCCATAGGCTTCTCGCACCTCACCGTTTGCTAGATTAAATTGCACAGAGCGATTAATAACTTCCACATATACAATTTGGGAAAAGGGAAGCTTAAGGATGCTGCTTCCTGCCTTCAGAGTCAGATAGGCTTCTCCCTGAGCATACCTTGTAAGCTGCTTGTCAAGAATCGGGAAAATCTCATCCTTGCATGCTGGCTTAATAATATAGTCCTCTGCGCTTACACGATAGCTCTCCACACCATACTCCCGGGAAGAGGTGAGGAAAATAATCGGGATTTCACTACCCAAACTACGAATTTCCTTAGCAGCTTCCATTCCAGTTATACCCGGCATAAGGATGTCAAAAAGCAGCAAATCAAACTGTCTTGTTTTCATCGCTTCCAAAAGCTCAATAGCACTGTCAAAGGCTTCATAGGTAATCGAGCTATCCCGCTCACTGCAATAATACTCCAGCAAAGAGACAATACGAGAAAGCTCGTCAATATTATCATCACAAACTGCAATGTGCATGTTTGTTTCCTCCATTTATGTAAAATTATAAATAATATTGTAGCATAAAGCAATTTAAGCTTCAATAAATTGAATTACGATTCGTGCGTTAGAAGATACGATTCATGCGGTAAACGGTTTTTAAGGATAGGATCTGATATTATTATATCGAGCTATAGGGATAGAAATTTTATAAGACTTGAAGGAGAACAGCTCGAAAGTCTATATGTTTGCTGACTATAGAGAAAGGAGTGGTTGTTATAATGCTTAATTTAGAAGAGATTTATAATCAGGCAATAAGAATATCGAACAATATTGTAGAGGATATCAGGTTTGGTCGACAATTGTACTTTAATCCTGTTGATACCTATTCAATTCAAATTTGTAAATATTTAGATGACAGTACAGATATATTAGCCTTCCTACACAGTGCCCAAGATAAATACCCTTATATGTATTCTCATCCAGTTAATGTAGCTTTCATATCTTTTGTAATTGGCAAATGGTTGAATTTGAATTATTCAAAACTAGTGAACCTAGTTCGAACAGGGCTTTTACATGATATTGGGAAAGCAAAGATTAAAGATAGTCTATTAAATAAAGCTGATGCATTAACATTTGAAGATATAGAAAAATTAAGGTCTCATCCCGTAATAGGTTATAAAATATTAGAAAAGGTTGACATATTCGATGCCGAAGTGTTACAAGGGGTTCTATTCCATCATGAAAGAATGGATGGATCAGGTTATCCCCTAGGACTAAAGAAAGAAAAAATCAATTTAATAAGTAAAATAATTGCAATAGCTGATACATTTGACGCAATCACTACTACCAAAACATACCGCAAAAAGTATTCCCCCTTAAGGGCTATTGAAGAAATACAAGCAGATAGCTATAATCAGCTAGATTCATATATTTGCAATATTTTTGTAAATAATATAATTGATTACTACAGCGGTAGAGAGATCCGATTAAGTAATGAACAAGTTGGTAATATAGTTAAAATAAATCCCATAGAAATAACGAAACCAATAGTTCAATGGGAGAATGAATACCATGATTTGTCCATAGAAAGAGATATTGAAGTAGTTGAGATACTTTAGTGAAGCCCATGGATTATTGTTTGCGTGAATAGTTATAGCAATATTACAAGAAAAGAAGGTGATGTCCTATGATAGCCACCCTAGGCTGGTTTATTGCAGGAATCTGTATGGCAGCTTTTGTTACATTGTGGTTTGCTGTCAGTTTTAAGGAACTATCCTCAAAGCAGAAGAGCCTTAATACCGTCAGGGAGCAAGTTCAAATGCACCGCAGATTGTATATGCAGGAACGTGGTGGTGACAATGACGCAGCTGCAAAGAAGATCTTAGAGAATAAGCTAATGGTTTATAGGGAGCTAGAAAAGAGTTATCAGGCAATGTTAAAAATGCCGATGAACCGTATACCTGCATATATTTTGGGGTTTCACTCTGCAGGAAAGGATCGGGGTAATAATTTATACTGATATATTAATCCAGAAATGGGGCTTGATTCAAAGGAATCATGCCCCATTATTTATTAAGCTTTTATATTAATATTAAACTGTAAACTTTTGAACCTCATTAACTAGCTGCTCTGAATTGCTATTTAGATTCAGGGCTGATTTATTGAGATTTTCTACAGAATCAACCTGATTGGCAGCAGTCTGATTAATATTATTGGAGGAAGCCGCTATTTCTTCCAGTACTGCTGATATATTCTCGATTGCGCCCAAGGTACTGATACGTGCTTCTTCAATATTAACTACATTGTCCGTAATAGAGCTTAGGGATACCATTAGCTTCTCTACACTTTCATTAATATTAGCATAGGAAACGGTGGTATTCTTAACTGCGCTTTCTTGTAGTTTTAATACCTCCTCTGCCTTACGGGCTGTCTCTACTGCTGTTGCTGTATCCTCCTGGATACTGCCGATAATTTTCTTAATGTCATCTACAGAGGTTTTGGATTGCTCCGCAAGTGTTCTTATTTCACTAGCAACAACTGCAAAGCCTCTTCCATGCTCTCCTGCTCTTGCTGCTTCAATGGAAGCATTCAAGGATAATAAATTAGTCTGATTAGCAATTTCGTTAATTACATTAATAATTTTATTAATAGAAGAGGATTTCTCGGATAGCTTCTCAATATCCTTGATAATATCTGTGGTAATCTCAATGGTTGACTGGGTCTGCTGGTTTAGTTCTTCAGAAACAACAGTACCATCCTGAACACTCATCTTGGTACTATCAGCAATCTGACCAATCTCCTTAGTATTCATACTTACAACCTCGATCTTCTGTGACAGGCTATCCATCTGTACTAGGCATTCCTCAGCGTCCCTTGCCTGTTGGTTAATACCTTGTTCTATCTCATTCATTGCTGAGGATATATCCTCAGAGGATCTAAGGAATAATTCAGAGGTAGTCGATACATTGGATGCAGATTCCGATACCTCACTACTTAATTCCTTCACCTGTAGAATCAGATCCTTCATATTAGCAAATGTAGTCTGTATCTCATCAATTAATATACGGAATTCATCCCTACGCTTTGCATCAAATTGAACAGTTAAATCACCTTTTGCAGCCAGCTTCAGCTTACTGATGATACCTTTTATCACCTTGTCAATTCCGGTAGATAACCAGGCAGCAATAACTACAGCTGCAAGGCAGGCTATAATAACAATAATAAAGGTCACATTCTTAATTGCATCGGCTTGGCTGGTTATGGTAGCTTTAGGCATTAATGCACATAGAGTAGCACCTGTCTCACCAATTTTAGAATACATGAATAAATATGTATCACCCTTATATTCTACGTACTTAGATCCACTATTCTCATCAGCATCCATTGCTTCCTGATAGAAGGGCTCATTAAAAAACACCTTCTCTGCCTTTAAGGCTTCAATATCGACACTTGAATCCTGAGCCTTTAATGAATAGTCGATAATCTCTCTTCCATCTCCAGTTACCAGCCCTAAGAAACCAGATTTATCAAATTCCAAATCGGCTAATATATCCTCTACAACATCTATCTTTGTATCAATAATTACTATTGCATCACTATTAATCATGTTTCTGATAAGACGCATAGAATAGTCATGGCTGTCCGTCCCCAATTTCTCGTCCAGAAAGGCATCTTCACCATCCCACAGATTTTCATTTTTACGTTTGTCCAAATATGTACCAATCTCTGTCTCTCTAAAATCAGTCAAAAAGTTTGCATCTATGGATACGCTTGAGGTTGTTATAGGGCTTATATCATCAGATATTAAATACACATTCTCAATAAACTCATCCGTAACCTGCTTGGCCATGAGTGAAGTTGAAATCTTCCTTCTGTTAGTGTTAGCCGCAAATTTATCATCAATATTAAAAAAATATCTACCAATCGCTTCGTCACTTGCATACTGTATAGCAGTTGCCTTAACTGATTCAAAACCAAAACGCAAAAATTCACCTGCCATATTAATAGTATCTACAGTGGCCTTCTCATAATTGCTTTGAATACCTACCGAGGCCTTCGAGAAGGATACGATACCTAAAGTGATAATAAATATAACAGGAACCAAGAAAGAGGCAAACATCTTAAACCTTAATGTTGAAAACAAATTCACCTTCGAGGATCCCTCTAATAAATCTGATCTCTCTTGTCTTATTTTTTTCTTAATATTTTTAAGCTTATCTCCATTATTTCCTGACTCAGCTTCTTCAGATGATATATTGTCGTTGATTTGCTTTTCTTTCTTTCGAATCTTCATAATTGTCATTAGCTTTTCTGCAATACCTTCACTTTTTTTCTCCATTTTCATCCTCCAGTAAGTAATTTTTGTCTGCTATAAATTGAACAATCATTAACTGAGTTTGTTTCAATAGTTGTATTATAGCATCACATCATAAATAATTCCAGCTTTTTAGACATAATATGCCACAAATCGGGCAACATAAATCTCGGATCTAATCATTGATCAAAAAGCCTAGGTTTACTAATATACCAATAAAGCTGTTAGCTAGCTTTTCAAGTTGTTTCGTACGCTGATTCCCTTGATTGGAAAGACTATGGAGCAGATAATATTGTTAAGAAATGTACAACTCATAAGAACCTAGGAAATGGATCTATTATCCTTATGCACAATGGAGCTAAATATACCCCAGAGGCTTTGGAAAAAGTAATTACCGGATTAAAAGATCAAGGATATGAACTGGTGCCCATATCAAAATTAATATATACAGATGAATTTACAATTGATCATACCGGAAAGCAACATAAAAAGTAGCCCCTAATTTACAGATTATGAAGAAAGGTCTGATTCTCAAGATGGATTTTACACAGAGTAATACATATATTAATTTAATTAATGCATTAGATGACTGCTATAGAAATAGTGGTAAGCATTATCTATTTAGCCAAAAGGCTCATCAGGATGATTTGATTCAAATAAGCTTTTTATTTGCTACCACTTCAAGAAACAATGAATTCATGGCAGAGCGACTACGTAGAGAATTATATGGAGGAAATACTAGCACCCTTGATAATCTTGTTGAAGCAAGTAATGATAGCTTGGAGGAAAGTAATGAATATAGAGAATATTCAAGAATCGCTATGGAAGAAGGGTATGATCGATTGGCCTCTTTATTCAACGGTATAGCTAATATCAGATTAAATCACAACTCAGATTTTTCTACACTTGTCAGCCAACTGCGAAGCAATGAGCTACTGTGTAAGCCAAATGAAGCACTGTGGATATGCTTAGGCTGTGGAAATATACTTAGCGGAATGTGTGCCCCAGAAAGATGTCCAATATGTGGCTACCCTCAGGGCTACTATGAATTGCTAAGCTATCTCTGATAGCTTAGCAATTTTTATAATATCATTAATTCAAAAGTTTTTTATAGTGGACTAAAATATAAATAAATGTTAATCTCATAGTATTGATAAAATACTTTTGATAAAGAGTTCGGAGGTAGTATATGAATTTGGCTGTAATATCCCTAAGACAGATATTCATTATGGTAATCTTAATGGCAATTGGGATAATGTCACATAAAGCAAACCTTATTGATGATGAAACTAATAAAAAGCTGTCTAACTTTGTCTTAATGCTTGTAAACCCTTTAGTAATCTTTCTCTCCTATCAGAGAGAGTTTCAAAAGGATTTACTAATAGGTCTGATGGTATCCTTATTTTTAGGGATTATATCATTTATTTTAAATATCTTTTTATCACGCTTGTTATTTCCTAATAAATACAATAAAAACAGGGCTACTGAGCGATTTGCAACAATTTACTCAAATTGTGGCTTCATCGGTATCCCTTTAGTTAATGGATTGTTTGGATCAGAAGGAGTATTTTACATTACAGCTTACATGACCATATTCAATCTTCTTGTCTGGACTCATGGTATTATTTTAATAAGTGGTAGGAAGGACTGGAACTCAATCAAAAAGTCCCTTCTTTCCCCCTCAGTTATTGCCACTATAAGTGGATTTATATTTTTTATTGCCAGACTAGGATTACCAGATATTGTCCTTGAACCACTTAATCACTTAGGCAATACTAACACCCCTTTGGCAATGATTGTTGCTGGTGTTTCAATAGCCCAGACCAATCTTAAAGAATTGATTAAAAACTATAGAATATTCTACGTATCATTTTTCAAATTATTGGGGTTACCTTTGCTTATTGCAGCTTTATTCTCATTACTCCCATTTGAGCAAACAATTACTGCTACCTCGATACTTGCTAATGCTTGCCCTACGGCAACAACCTTAATTATGTTTGCTTATCGATATGATAAAAATGTTACCTATTCATCACAACTTTTTGCTGCAACAACCATACTATCAATGATCACAATTCCTATTGTCATGTTCTTTGCATAAGGACAAGCTCAATAATACTTATAAAAAAAGGTGAACAGTGTTCACCTTTTTTTAAACTTAAAGAATTTATTCTACAGAAGAGATAGAGCATCTTCATCTGCAATTATTGTTACATCAGGATGAAGCTGTAGTAATGAAGCAGGCACTGCTGTGGTAATAGGTCCATTAATCACCGCAGGCATAATCTCTGCTTTGCTCTTTCCACTAGCAGCCAAAACTATTTTACGAGCTGACATAATAGTTCTAACTCCCATAGTGAACGCATGCTTAGGAATGTCATCATAGCTCTTGAAGAAGCGGGCATTTGCATTTATGGTACTTTCAGTAAGCTTAGCTAGATGTACATCCTTTTCTAATTTCTCACTTGGTTCATTAAAACCAATATGACCATTGATTCCTATTCCCAATAGCTGTAAATCAACTCCACCTAAAGATTTGATTATCTCATCATAGCGAGCACATTCTTTAGCAGCATCCTCAGCCAAACCATTAGGCAAATGATAGTTTTCTTTTTTAATATTGACATGGTTAAAAAGCTTATCAGTCATATAATAGTAATAGCTTTGATCATTATTAGGATCTAATCCCTGATATTCATCAAGGTTTACACTCTTAACCTCTGAAAAATCTAAATCACCATTATTATAACCCTTAATTAGTTCCCTATAAATTCCTTCTGGTGTACTACCAGTTGCTAGGCCGAGAACACAAGCTGGGTTCAGGGTAATCATTGATGCAATAATACCTGCAGCCTGGCGACTCATTTCATCATAATTCTTAACCTTATATACTCTCATGACCATTTCCTTTCTATATTTTGTCAAGGATATTTTATCAATAAATATGCTCTATGTCAAAGGCTCATAATATATAATTATGAGCCTTTGTAATATAGTTACTATTTAATTAATATCTCTTAGATAATCTGCATACCAGTTTATAAGATCCTGTAATCTAAACAACTCGGATTCCTTACTAATTGTACGCCATATTTCTTTATATTGATGAAACCACTGCTCTAATTCTATAGCTAGGTTAGCTGGTTTATCAGCAGCCTTATTGGTTCGATTGTATACAGTATGGTCAATTGTTGCCCCTATTTTATTCCATAGGGCTATCCCTGTGGCAGATACTAAATATGGTTTTACTAGGCTTCTACTACTGGTATCCATAGAATTAATAGTATTGTATAGCTGATCACTTAAGCTATTAATATAATCATTAGTTTCATATACACTATCTAAATCTAAATTTTCAAAAATACCACTGATCTTCCTTTTACTATTCTCATCCACCTTATGATGAAGCTCCCTATAAATCACTAACATTTCCCAGCCAAATAAACTTTGCTTAGATATATCAGAGACAATAGACATGAATTTTAAAGACTTATCTTTATACTCTAATAATGATATTCTCTTAAGGAATTCCTCATATGACATATCCTCGTTCTTCCACGACAATGAAGCTCCAAAGATTAACCCCGATGTAGAAAACTCAGGATGATTGATATGACCGAAATCTCCCCAGTCTGTATTCAGGACGCCAATAGCATCATATTGGTAAGCATATTTGCACATAAGCCTGATATTCTTATAGGAATTCTCAATCAGGTTAATTAATTGATTCCAACCTCCAACTCCTGGGCAAAGGTATTGAGTTGCTCCTGCAGCAGCAAGAGCTTTCGTCTCATCCTCTCTTTGATCCCAGGCATATCCCCAGTTCAAGCATATAGTTTCCTTAGGTAACTCTTTGATAGCCTGAGGAAATCTTGATATAATATCACCCCAAAACATTGGTATCTTTCCCTTTGAAACTACGAAACCACATAGCTTTTTAAGAAAGTCCATATATAGGCGATCAACACCAACTTTATCAGCTGCTTCTTTACTGCGACCCTTTCCTAGGTCGAAGGTTTCATCAGCGCAGATATTAAAATACTTGGAAGTAAATAGGGGCATGAACTCTGATATCATTTCTGTAATAAGTTGATAGCTTTCTTCCTTGGTTGTATCAATGGTGTGATGCTGCATCCTGTCTCTAAATCCGAATGGCTCTTTATCAGAATCAGGTAATTCACAAAGATGAGCATAGGTTTTTGTAGTAAGGAGCTTGTGTAAGTGACCAAATGAAGATAAGGATGGAACTAAATCTATATTCAACCTTGCACAATACTCATCTAGCTCCATAATTTCTTCTGCTGTTAATGGGGTATCATCTCTCCATACTTCACTTAGATCCTTAAATAAATAGCTATGCTCAATATAAAGCTGAAGTTGATTTATCTTATAGTAACTTAGCTTATCTGCAAGACTTTTAAGAAAGCTAAGAGTAGGAATTCTACCCCTTGTCACATCATGATAAAAGCCCCTGGTTTTTATTCCAGGAAAGTCATGGATGGAAAGGCAGGGTAATACTGCACCTTTTTGACTAATAATCTGTCTTAGGGTTTGAACTCCATATAGGATTGCAGCTTCATCTCCACCCTTAATAGTTATCATGTTAGGCTCAATAAGCAGTATATATTCCTGCTCATTTAGAGAGCTGTCCTTACTAATGTAAATTCCATTCTCTATTGGATTGCCACGAAGTATTGGCAGGGAGAAACCAGTATAAAAATAGATATCCTCCTTTAAAATCTTACCATAATGGTTGACTGCCACTTCACAGTTCTTATTAATTACAATGCTTCCCTTAAAAGACAAGGTATAAATCCCATCATATTCAATGATTTCTTGTGGTGAAGGTAATACATACAGTCCTGTTTGCAAGCTCATAATAACCATTCCTTTCATCATCCATATTCATAAGAATTATGGTCTTCTCTTAATATTTGTGAAACTTCTTTAACATATTTTCCTTAAATTCTACAAACATATTTTATAGGTCTTTATCTCGTAAGGCTTTATCTCAATATTAAAGCCTTCCTCATTAATTGGGATACTCTCAGCTTCCTCTTCAATTAAGTTACACTCCTTAATAGAGCTAGCCTTAATTCCTAGATTAACTCTTGCTTTAGTAAGGGAATTCTCACATTCATACAGCCTAATTATGATTCCAGACCCATCTTCTGCTTCCTTGATGGTTTCTATTATAACATTATCCTTATTAACAGATATCAATGAGTTATTGGCTCCTAGAGCTCCTCCGTTAACTGCATAGGCTGGCTGATTAAGCTTATAAGCCTCCTTAACTGTACCCCCATCTCGCCAATTACCATTATGGGGATATAGGGAATAGGTAAAATAATGCTCTTCATAGTCAGTCATAGGATTAGGCTCAATACCTGATTTTATAAGGGTAATCGCCATATTACTATCCTTAACTGAATGACCATATTTACAATCATTTAAAAGACTAACTCCATATCTTCCTTCTGACATATCAATCCACTTCTGGCCGCAGCTTTCAAATCTAGCCATATCCCAGCTAGTATTGGTATGAACCTTCCTAGTTAGATTACCAAATTGCACATCAAATGTCGCCTCATCTGAATGAATATTTACTGGGAAATGAACCTTCAGTAGATGCTGATGTTCCTTCCAGTCAACATAGGTCTCAAAATCTATTCTTCTAGAGTTACTGTAGAAATATATCTTTTGCTTGATTAATGTGTTACTGATTTTACGGTCAATTTCCAAAGTAGCACGAAGTGGGCCTAGCTCAGTCCATTCCATTCTATCTAGGTCTTTGGCATCCCAGTATTTTTCTGTATAATACATGTCAATATCCCAGTTATCATAATAGATAGGCTTATCCTCGTACATTCTAAGAAGATTAGCTTGTTCTCCAGCCTTAAGAACCTCACGATCATTCTCCTTGTCATATATAGAGGTAAACAAGCCATTATCATCAAGGTTAATATTGTAGAATGGAGTTTCGAGCTTGTTGCCCTCTAGGGTAAATGGTATCTCCCTTAGGGAAGCCTCCAAATCTTTTTCTACTGTGTCAATAAGCTCAAATGTTGTGGCTCCCTTAGAAGGAATTCCCTTAATATATGCTATAGACCCATCTGCTACTTGCTGAATTGGGTACAATCTTCCTTCTTGATCCTTTAAAAAGCTAGCCTTACAATCACCAAGAGATACTATATCTTCCCTTTCAAATCCAAGGGTATTAAAGATTGTAATCCCATTACCTGAACTAGCTAGGGCAGCAAGTCTTTCCTCTAACAAGGCTCTAGCCTTTTCCTTAACAATAGCATATTCTTTCTTAGTTACCTCATAAACCTCATGGATTGATGTTCCAGGTAATATATCATGGAATTGATTTATGAGAACCAACTTCCATAATTGATCAAGCTCTTCTGTAGGATATGGAATACCCAGCTCATTCTTAGCAAGTACAGAAATTAATTCCAGATCCATTAGTAAAAATTCACATTTACGATTAGAACGCTTATTTCTTGCCATAGAGGTATATGTCCCCCGATGGTATTCGAAATAAAATTCTCCTTCCCAGACAGGTAACCTCTTATTATCCTTAACTCTTTCTTCCAATTCTTCAAAGTAAGTCCTTGCAAATTCCTGGCGAACCTTAGGAATCCCACGAACCCCTTTCTCCATTCTCTTAGAAACCTCAAGCATTTCTCTGGTTGGGCCACCACCACCATCCCCGTAGCCATATGAGATTAGGATATCATTATTAATATCCTTATTCTGATAGCGCTCCCAGCCACCCATTATCGCATCTGGGTGGAGTGCTCCATTATAAGTTGTGAAGAAATTATTAGTATCCTGGCCAATACCAAGGGTGGAGATAAAATGAGTAAAAACCTCAGACCCATCGATACCCCTCCATAGAAGTGTATCGTAAGGAACCTTATTAATCTGATTCCATGAAAGCTTAGTAGTCATAAAATAATCTATTCCAGACTTTTTCATAATCTGTGGCATCGCACCAGAATAACCAAAAACATCAGGAAGCCATAAAACTCTATTGTCTACTCCAAACTCCTCTTTAAAGAAGCGTTTGCCATGGATAAACTGACGAACCAAGGATTCCCCTGAGGTAAGGTTACAGTCTGCTTCAACCCACATACCACCTTCAGTCTCCCAGCGTCCCTCCTTAACCCTCTCCTTAAGCCGCTCATATAGCTCTGGGTATCTTTCCTTTAGAAAATAGTATAGGACCGGTTGGCTGGACATGAATTTATAATTAGGGTATTCTTCCATCAATTTTAAGACAGTTGCAAAACTTCTACCAACCTTCTCTCTGGTTTGTTCAACAGTCCACCACCAGGCAACATCAATATGGGTATGACCAATACAGGTAGCGATTACATCACTATATCCTGCTCTTTCATCATATAATGCTTTATCAATATATTTAGATGCTTCCTTTAGCGAAGCATAAAACTCCTTAGAATATGGAGTCCTAAGATCCAGATAGTTTACTGTGTTATTAAGTATCTCTGTTATGCTTAAGCGATTGCTATCCTCTTTGTCCATACGGGGAAAAGCATCAAGGGGAACTCTCAAATCATAGTATAACTTCTGGATTTCAGGATCAATTTCTAATATCTCTACAATTAATTTAAATTCACTATGAAGTGTACCGGTGTAGGATTGTAGATCAAAGCAATAGGTATCTCCAGCTTTAGCCCTATCGGTTATATACACTTCTCTATGATTCATATCCATACCCTGAGTTGCAACTTTATTCACAAATAAAAGAAACTGAGGATTTTTAGCATCATCCCATTCTTCAATCTGGGTTTTAACTCGCATCCACATAGGCTTATTATTCATGCTTTCAGGCACTGTATACTCTGCTCTAAACCAATAATGCTCATCGGGACCATACCAATGCATGGTTCTGCTATCAAATGGTTCAAAACTCTCAGGTGCCCCATCTACATCCTCTGGATGAATGTAGTTACCCTTCTTATATATCAGTTTCTCTACAGGAAGTCTTTGAACTACAGCAATCTTTTTCAGCTGATCACATATAACAGCAATTCTCTTGTCGATAAATTCCATCTGCCGTCTCCTTTTAACAACTTATATAATTATAAAGGTTAAATTAGTATTAATTGTAACATTAGTATTAGATATATTCTATAATTTATTATAGGGGATTTTCTTTCATATGACTAAGCAACTCATCCACCGTGGTAAATGCTAGTCCTGTAACAGTATCAGCACAACCATAATATATTGCGATCCGACCTGTTTTTTCATCTGTAAGTGCTGCACAAGGGAATACTACATTAGGTACATCACCTACACATTCATATATTTCATAGGGTGCAAGGATGTAATCTTTAGATCTACTAATAACCTTCCATGGTTGATCTAAATCCAGCAAAGCACAGCCCATTCGATATACAAATCCATTACAAGTGTTAATAACCCCATGGTATATCAATAGCCAGCCTTCTTCTGTTTCTATTGGTACTGGGCCTGGTCCTATTTTTGTTGATTGCCATGCTGACTCATCTCCCCCTATGGTTCCCATAACAAAGCGATGATGTCCCCAATATTCCATGTCTGGACTTTGACTACAGAAAATATCTCCAAATGGTGTATGACCATTATCGCTAGGTCTGCTGAGCATTACATACTTTCCATTAATCTTTCTAGGGAATAAGACTCCATTTCTGTTAAATGGCAAAAATGCATTTTCCAGCTGATAGAACTTCTTAAAATCATAAGTATATGCTATTCCAATNGTAGGNCCATGATAGCCGTTACACCAAGTAATATAATACCTATCTTCAATAAAACATACCCTTGGGTCATAACGGTATTCTCTCTTTAAGATTTCNTCATCCTCCCCTTCAAATTGGATGGGATTATCATTGATTGTCCAGTTTATACCATCATCGCTAAATCCAGCAAATATATCCATGCTAATAGATTTGCTATCACAGCGAAATACTCCGGCAAACTTTCCTTCAAAGGGGACAACTGCACTATTAAAAACACTATTTGATCTTTTTGTTGCTCGTC
>JGI24709J26583_10001770_pt1 | contig 18203 bp, 16 predicted proteins | sample BioPla2DNA1_FD_26583 | JGI IMG/M metagenome (IMG submission 26583) | reverse complement strand
TGGGAATATTGCCGGCGTCTGAATATAAAGAGATTTTAGAAAAAATTAAATCCGGTGAGGAAATTGAATTTGAATCTTACAACTGGAGTTATGAAGAGCTTTATGACAAAAGATTTTACATGGTGACTGCCAGTGATTATTATTTGGAAAGCGAGGACGGATTATTTAAATATATAGGAGATGACAAGGATGAGCTGACCGAACTGTTGGATAACGCTACGGAGCTAAGAATTGTCGGAATCATACGTCCTATTGAGGGTGCAACTTACACTTCAATATTCAGACATGTAGGTTATACGAAGGCACTTACCGATTATATTATTGAGAAAACCAATAACAGCAATGTTATAAAGGCTCAGGAGGCAAATCCTGATATAAACGTCTTAAACGGTATGAAGTTTGAGCCAAAGGATGACAAAGCCAAGGTTGAGGACACGGTTAAATATCTTTCGGGTCTTGGGATTTCTGAAAAGGCAAATATCGGTAAGGACATGATAAAGCTAATGTATGCTAATAATCCGGAAAATGCCGAAGCGATGCTTTCGTTGGGCGAAGCGGAAATGGCAGCATTATTGGACGAATTCCTACAGGAACCTGATGATAATGCAATGCTGGCAATGTATAATTTATATATCTCTACCGGAAGCTATGAGGAGAACATGTCCAACTTTGGCTATGTAAGCCTTGATGTACCATCATCCATAAGCCTGTATGCAGATAATTTTGAAGATAAAGAGGCTATTACAAATGAAATAGATAATTACAATAAAAATACCAGTGTGGAGAACCAAATTACTTACACAGACTATGTAGGACTTTTGATGTCTTCGGTAACAACAATAGTTAATGTTATTTCCTATGTTTTGATAGCATTTGTAGCAGTGTCCCTGGTGGTATCCTCAATTATGATTGGTATCATTACATTTATATCTGTGCTTGAGCGTACCAAGGAAATAGGTATACTTCGTGCTATTGGTGCATCAAAGAGAAATATCTCCCAGGTATTTAATGCTGAGACATTTATTGTCGGGTTGTTTGCCGGTCTTATCGGGATAGGTGTTACATTACTGTTGCTGATACCTATAAATTCAATTATTCACACTTTGGCCGATACGACGGATATAAGTGCTTCGCTGTCTGTATTAAGTGCGTTAATCCTGGTTGGATTAAGTATCATCCTGACATTGATAGCCGGACTTATTCCCTCAAGAAAAGCAGCGAAGAAGGATCCGGTAGAAGCCCTGAGAACAGAATAGCAACAGAAAAGCAGTAAGATATTCCGGCAAAATAGGTGTTGACATCCGTATATAATATTGATATTATAATAGGCAAAATTTAAGATGACAATTAAGACGATGAAAAGAAATAGTAGCATTTTTGATTTCAAACAGAAAGATGCCGGTTGATGAGAGGCTCGTGGATAGAAAATGTGAATACCTCTTGGAGTTGCGTACCGAAAAGTATAGTAGGCTACGACGGAGAGCACACCGTTATCAGGTGCAAGGGTATCGCTANTGCTGTACTCTGTGAGGTAGGTAATGTGAGTTGCCTATGAAATTAGGTGGTAACACGAGATAATCTCTCGTCCTTTTGATATAGAAGGACGAGAGTTTTTTATTGAGTAGGAAAGTGTTTTAAATGTGAGGAGGTTTCTAAATGTTAGTGCCAAAGGAGCAATTAAAAATCATTTTAAAAGGAGTTCACCAATGTGTGAATGAGGAGGAATTGCTTGAAAAGCTTGAAAAATCATATAAGCATAATAAGCCGCTTATAATCAAACTGGGACTGGATCCGTCTGCACCGGATATCCATATCGGCCATGCGGTAGTGCTTAGAAAGCTAAAGCAGATGCAGGATTTGGGCCATACTGTAGTAATTGTAATAGGTGACTTTACTGGCAAAATAGGTGATCCGACGGGAAAATCCAAGGGGAGGATTGCGCTTACCGATGAACAGGTTAAGGAAAATGCTTTAACATACTGTGAGCAAATATTTAAGGTGTTGGATCGGGAGAAAATGGTAGTCAGATTTAACAGCGAATGGTTATCAAAGATAAATTTAGAAGAGTTTATAAGGATTGCCGCAACGGTGACAGTTGCCAGAATGCTGGAAAGAGATGATTTCTGGACCCGATACAATAACGGAGTTCCGATTGGATTGCATGAATTTTTCTATCCGTTGATGCAAGCCCGTGATTCGATTGAGCTGAAAGCGGACATTGAATTAGGAGGAACCGATCAGACATTCAATATTCTAATGGGGAGAACACTGCAAAAAGCCTTGGGACAGGAGCAGCAGGTGGCAATTTTCATGCCTATTCTTGAAGGACTTGACGGTGTTGAAAAGATGAGTAAGAGTCTGGATAATTATATCGGAGTAAGTGAACCCTCGGAAGTCATGTTCAAAAAGGTTATGGAGATACCGGATAATTTGATTATCAGATACTTTGAATTAACCACCGATGAGCATCCTGATTCTATAGAAAAGATTAAGCTCGAATTGATGGAGGGAGTTAATCCACGAGATATTAAATATAGATTGGCGAAAATCATAACCTCACTATATCATTCTCAGGAGGAAGTTGAAAAGGCCATGGCCTACTATGATGCNGCGTTCAGTAAAAAGGCTATTCCCGAGAACATACCCACTATGCTTATAGATATGGACAAGGATACGGTTAACGATGTTATTCCTCGGCTAATTGAGATGGAGTTGGTAAAAAGCAGGAGTGAATTCATTCGCTTAATAATACAGGGCGGTGTTCAGATTAACGGTGAGAAGATAAATGAGGATGATTTGAATCAGGTGCTGATAAACGCAGATGTCATAAAGATTGGTAAGAAGAGATTTATAAGGATTGAGAAATAAAAGAGTAACACCTACTGTATTTGTCTGCATGCTCACAAATAAGTAGGTGTTATTTTTAAACCGATATGGGTTCTTTAACATCTAACTTGTTTATTATCCTGTCAATCTGCTCCTTGGCTTTTTCTATGGCTGCCAATCTCTCGACCTCTGTGGTGCCGGTTTTGTCGACCAGTAGCTTTTCAAAATTACTTATACCCAGAGATTTCATAATATCCTCAACATAATCCAGTCCTCTGTTTAGCATGGGTCTCATAATCAGCGGTATTTCTGCACCTGAGGACTGTATATAGATGACGGCTCTGGGCTTATCATTAAGAAGCCCCTGTGGTTTGCCGCCCTTCTCGGGGAATGTGATTGTCCTGTCCGACTGTACTATACAATCTATATATTCTTTTAAAGGGGCCGGAAATGACAGGCTCCACATGGGAGATGCTATGACATATACATTAGCACTTATGAATTGATTGCAAAGCTCTACAATGGTATGAACCTCTTTTTGCTCTTTTTCGGGTAGTTTATTCGCTGCATCTTCATTTATAATACAATTTCTGCTTTGATAATACTGATATTCTAATCTGGGTATATGAGCCTTGTATAAATCAAGCTCTTCAACAGTAAAATCAGGATATTTCTTTATAAATCTGTCTACAAATATTCTACCTACTGTCTTACTCGATGATAAATTTTCAGGCTTTGAATTGACTGTAATATACAATAATTTTCTCAAAATATACCTCCTTTTATGATTGTTTGGTATTAGTATGTAAATAAATATAAAATTTTATAAAAAAATAATATGTTTTATAGTATGTTTATGTTATAATGATGTAACTATATTTTCACAAGAGTAAGCTTCGCTTTATAAATAGACTAATNGCTCATCATACACCGGATAAGGAGGGATATATATGGATGTAATTTTTAACAGAAGAAGTATTCGTAGATATAAAAAGCAGGCCGTAGAACCGGATAAAGTAGAAAAGCTCTTAAGGNCTGCTATGCAGGCTCCTTCAGCTGTCAATCAACAGCCATGGGAATTTATCGTTGTTCAAAACAAAGGAGGACTTGAGAGACTGGCCGGGATAAGTGCATATTCAAAGATGGTAGCAGAAGCTCCATTGGCCATTGTGCTTTTGGGTAATGAAGACAGAATGAGATTACAGCATCATTGGGAACAGGATATGGCTGCGGCAGCTCAAAACATCCTATTAGAGGCAGCTTATCTTGGTCTTGGAGGTGTATGGCTTGGTGTCGCTCCTATGAAGGACAGGATGGACCTTATAAGTGAACTATATGGACTCAAGAGCAAACTTAGACCGTTTTGTGTTATTCCGATTGGATATCCGGAGGAAGGACAGGAGCATAAATACGTCGACCGATTTGACTCGAATAGGGTTCACTATGAAGTATATTAGCGAGATGAATAAGTTATAAAGAGGCTGTCGCTTCACGAATTTTCAATCGTATGCGACAGCCCCATTTTTTTGTACCGGGTACCTCATGTTAATTCCATTATTAACTTAACTATGTTGTCAAATCCCATAAAATGAGATGCTTTAACCAGAATTGTATCCCCATNTTTTAATAATTGCGGAAGAGCCATAATTAATTCTTTNTGAGACACAAAGTGGAATAAACCACTGGTATTATCTGATAGAATCTCGGCTGCACCATCATATATGTAGGCAGACAGTTTGCCTACACAGATAATAATATCCACGTTCTTATTTGCTATATACTTCCCTATATCCTTATGCATTTCCGCTTCGTTTTTGCCCAGTTCGCCCATATCTCCCAGGATTGCAACCTTTCTGGTTTTTGACATATCAAGCAGATCAATAGCCGCCTTCATAGATACAGGATTGGCATTATAGCAATCATCTATTATAGTATATTTATTGTGTCGGATTATATTATTTCTTCCTCTCACCGGTTGAATCTGTCTGATGCCCTGTATGATTTCATTATCAGATAGGCCAAGAGAAGAACCCAGGGCTGCAGCAGCCAATGCATTAAGGATCATATGATTACCCGGCATAGGAGTATTCGCGGGGAGGATTCTACCGTCAATATGTATATCAAATGAACTGCCAAAAAGACCATGGGAGATAATGTTGTCAGCGTAGATGTCGTTATCCGAACCCAAACCGTATCTTATGGGCTTCTTACCTTTTATGCTTTTTATTGTTGAGAGCATATCATCATCTCCGTTAATGATTACGCCGCCATCCTCACTCATAAAATCAAAGATTTCAGATTTTGCCTTTAGGACACCTTGCCTTGAGCCCAGATTCTCAAGGTGGCAATGTCCGATATTTGTCAGCAGGCAATAATCAGGCTTGGCAATCCTGCTAAGTCTGTGCATTTCACCGAAATCACTGATTCCCATTTCCAACACGGCTATTTGGTGCTCTTTACGAATCCGAAGTATTGTCAGAGGTAGCCCAATTTCATTATTATAATTTCCTTCGGTCTTTAATACGCGGTATCTCTGGGACAGGACACTGCTAACCAATTCCTTGGTGCTTGTTTTACCGACACTTCCTGTAATACCTATAACCGGAATATTAAGCTGTGTACGATACCACATAGCTATATCCTTTAAGGCCATAAGACTGTCCTTGACCATAATATAGGGTATGATTACGTCTGTAGGAGGCTTTTCGCATACCACCGCAATAGCACCCTGCTCGGCAGCCGCTTTGACATAGTCATGTCCATCGACTCTCTCGCCTCTTGATGCAATAAAAACATAATCCCTCTCAACCAGCCGAGAGTCAAGTACAATGCCCCTGACCTCTGATGTGGCAGCCATATCAGTATTAAACATCGTGCCGTTACAGGCCTTTGCAATATTTGATAAAGTCATATTCTTCATGAAGAAATCCCTCATATCATTACTTGTATTTTTGCAATGAAATATCAATTATCATCTCACATAAAGCTTCGAAATCTATGCCAATGGCTTTAGCTTCCTGAGGCAGTAAGGATGTAGGTGTCATACCCGGTAAGGTGTTAGCCTCAAGACAATATATCTCATTGTTTTCACTTAAAATGAAATCCATCCTGGCATATGTTTTTAACCGAAGTGCCTGATATACTTTTTCTGCAAGCTGCTTCATCCTGTCAGTAAGATCCTGGCTTAAGTCAGCCGGACAGGTCTCAATGGCATTGCCTTCCTGATATTTGTTCTTATAGTCATAAAATCCTGTCAGGGGAGCTATTTCAATAACCGGTAATGCTTTCCCGTCGATTACTCCTACAGAGAATTCTCTTCCTTTGATATATTGCTCAATAATTACTTCGTCGCCATAGGACAGTGAATTACTCATGGCGGCATCCATTTCCTCCGGTGAATTTACAATAGATACACCTACACTGGAGCCACCGTTATTTACTTTTACAACACAGGGATATTGATTCCATGTATATGATTCTCCCCTTTTAATATGAATACCGAGAGGAGTGGGTATGTCATAGTAAGTAAAGAGCTCTTTTGAAACCGCTTTATTCATGGCAATACAGCTACTTGAAAAGTCGGTTCCCGTGTACTTAATTCCCATTAAATCGAAGGTTGCCTGTATCTTACCGTCCTCACCATTTTCACCATGGAGTGCCAGAAATACAATATCGGACTGATCACAGATATTCATTACACCGGGTCCAAAGAAATGATTTGGATTTCCCTTTCTCATGGATTTGATTTGATTGATATCCGGATTGTATTCACCGATCCTGCCTATACCTACCGCCCAATCCTTTTCATTATCAAAGATATTATGGATGTCTCCTTCATAGCCCAAATATACATCCAGAAGTACAACCTGATGTCCTCTGTTCTTTAAAGCATAATAAATCATCTTTCCTGTAGATAAGGATACATCCCGTTCGGGGCTTGTTCCTCCGGCCAATACAACTATCTTCATTCTGAAGCCTCCTTGTTTATGCTGATATTATTCGATATTCTTATTCGTTATGTATTGTTTTATTTAGTCATCAGTATAACTCAATCCATGTTCTAAGTAAAGGAACTTCCTTAACTATATTATATTGTATTTATAGAAAATGTACCTATAAAATTACAGCGGACTGTATTATATATTGAATAATGCGGATAATGGATGTAATTGACATAAAATATCATAAATGGTAACATTTAGTTAGTAGAGAATAAGGAGGAGAAGGGAATGAAAAAGTATATAAGTGTATTTTTGCTGTTGCTAATATTATTGATATCAGCCGCATTATTTGGGGGTCAGGAATATGCAATGGCTTCGCAGACCAATGCACAGACTTCATATGAAGAGCTAAAGAAAACCAATGTAACAGATATTGAAGTTTTCAACAATTATGAGATTAACAGAATCAACATTGATAATACCCGATATCCTTATTATGAGACATACATATACAAATTCACATTAGAGCAGGATGGTTTCGTAAAGCTTCTATTGACTGCAGACAATCTAACTAAGGCAACATACACAAATTCAAATTATAGCGAACAGGATGCCACCATAAGTGCAACCGTATACCGTGATAGTAAGCTGCTGTTCCAGGTGGTTCCTACTATAACGGCCAGAAGCTCAGGTATAAAAGGAGAAACCAAGGATAAGGTGGCTCTTGATAAGGGCACATATTATGTGGTTTTAAAGACGGATAAATTTATGACGGGCTCCAAATCCTCAACTTTGGTAGAGGGTGAGGCAGGATTAATTCTTTACTATCAGTCTGTTAAGAGTGATGAGCAGTTACGTCCGTCGAGTGTCGGCAGCGAAAATCCACTGACACTTGATATGACCTTTTATGGCTTGTTAACGGTTCCCAATCCTAAGGATTATTACAGATTTGAATTAAAGGAACGCTCCTTAGTTAATATCAATTATTTATATGAATCCTCAAGGGCCAAATTCTTATTATACTCCGGAAACAGGGATGTTCTCTTAACCAGACAATTCAATGGTAATAATATTCTCAATGAGGATGAGATATTATTAGAAGCCGGTAAATATTATATTTCATTGGAAGCGCTTACAAACGGTGATGGGGGAAGAACTACTGTTGAAGTGAATGCTAAGCCTTATCCGCTTGAGCTGAAGCTAAGAAGCAAAACTAAAAACTCTTATATTGAGGTAAATACAATAGATACTCCTAAGGAGGTAAGGTATCTTAAAGGAAACCTGTCGCAGAAGGATATTAACAGCTCCAGATGGAGAACGGCCCAATTAATAACAGATGAACTGAAATTTGGTGTTAATTCAACCGGCTATTATACTGTCCGTGTGGTTGATGACTATGGTAATATGATTATGGAGACAATCAGGGTGACAGTATGCGATACTACCCCTCCTGCCAAGCCCAAAATTACCGGGTATAAAGCAGGTGAATATGAGGTAACAGGTACTGCGGAGAAGAATGCTATTGTAACCGTGAAATATAATAACAGATCTTATACATGTCAGGCAGACTCAAAGGGTAAGTATACCTGTGTTATTGACAGCAGGTTGGTAAAGGGTGCCAAGGTAGAAGTATATGCACAGGATATCTCAGGAAATGTCAGTAACAGTAAGGCCGTGGCTGTTAAGTAATATTTAAACCGTCTGAAGAATATAAGGAGGTTGCATGATAAAAATAAGCAGCCTCCTTTTATATATCACTGCAATTGGTTTTCAGACCATCATAGCCCTCGATATGTTTGCAATCATATCTGTCTATTGGCTCCGGACCTCGTACTACGGTTCTCTCTACACGCATAACCCCCTCATCATTGGCCATAACCCGCCAGTCAACCATAAGGATTGTATCATTAATAATCTCAATGCCGGGTATTCCTCTTGTGTTGATACAGCATCCGGTATTAAAATACGGCAATTCATCATTTTTGGGAAATTTAGTTCTGTGGGTGTGGCCACATATAAGCATAATTTTATGCTTTCTGATCCATTTATTATAGTTTTTCTCAACCTTGTGCCTTTTGTATAGATTTCGTGCAGGACTGGAGGGGTTTTCAAAACCGACTATATGAAGGAATCTCCAAAAATAACGCAATAGGATCATAGAGATATACCAAAACTGATCATTTATAAGGTCACCCTGATGTCCGTGGACAATCAGGATTTCCTGATCGGTTTCTTTATGCTTTAATATAATTCCTTCGACGGGTTTTATTCCATTAAAGAGAGGAACTCTTTTTTGATTATATTCATCATAGAACTGATAATAGTTCTTTTTTACGTATTTTTTATCCCTTAGATATATATTGTGATTTCCGTAAATCATTCTGAGTCTGCCTATATCAAAAAACTTCTTTAGAGAGATAAATATATCCTTATGGGCAAGTCTGATATGCTTAAAATTCTTATGCTCCCACAGTTCGTCCCCGTCTCCTGCCTCGATGTATATATAACCTTTATTATAATAGTAGTTAAGGACATGCTGGAATATTGCCTGATTACGGGCAAACTCATCAGACACACTGTCGTCTCCACGATGTATGTCGCTGAAAATTATGTATTTTGAATTCTTGTCAAAATACTCAACAGTCGCTTCCTTATATGCTTTTGTTAATCTCTTTTCTGTGTTCATAAGCCTTCACCGGAGTTTTTTATTTATATTGTACAGTTTAAGAAAGCTTATTCATATTATTACGGCGTTGACTTAATATTATGAAAATACATATAATTACCATGGAGGTGTTTAAAATGGTGGTAGGGACAGTAAAGCTCAGGATATATACTTCCTGGGTTCACTCGTTAAAGGAAAAGCGTAAGATTGTCAAAAGTTTATGTGCAAAGGTTGGTAATAAATTTAATGTATCTGTTGCAGAGATTGATGACCAGGATATTCATCAGATTATTGTATTGGGCTTTGCCTGTGTAACTAACAATAATGCTCATGCGGATCGGATTATGGATAGCGTTATCGATTTTATAGAGGAGAATACCGAAGGAGAGGTCATCCATATAGAACGGGACAAAAACTCTTATTGACATGTATTGGAAGAACGGCTACAATGAGTAAAAGTTTTGACCATCGTGTTATAGTGATGCGAAAGGAGTTTGATTATGCAGATAGCATCTTTATTTGGACAGGGAAGAGCAGTTCTTTCTCTTGAGATTTTTCCGCCTAAGAAGACCAGCCCTATAGATACCATTTATAAGACATTAGATAATTTAAAGGATATTCAACCGGATTTTATAAGCGTCACATATGGGGCAGGCGGCAATGCAGGTGACACCTCTACCGCTGATATAGCATCTTATATTTTGAACAGATATGGAATAATACCCTTGGCTCATTTAACCTGTGTTAATTATACGAGACAGGAGATAGGGCAGATACTAGAGATGCTTAAGGCTAAGGGAATAAAGAATATTCTTGCTTTAAGGGGAGACATAAACCCTGAAATCCCCCCAAAAAAAGAATTTACATATGCAAGTGAATTGGTTGAGTACATTAACGGGAAGAAGGATTTCTACATATCCGGGGCATGTTATCCCGAAGGTCATGTGGATGCGGAGAACATAGATAAGGACATAGATAATCTAAAAATAAAGGTAGAAGCGGGAGTACGGCATTTAATATCTCAGCTGTTTTTTGATAATGATTATTTTTATAAATTCCTGGAGAAGTCAAGAAAGGCAGGTATTAATGTGCCGATTCAGGCGGGTATAATGCCGGTTATTAATAAATCACAGATTGAACGCATGGTAACCCTGTGCGGGGCAAGCCTTCCCCCTAAGTTTACAAAGATGATGCAGAGATTTGAGCATTCTCCCGAGGCCATCAAAGAGGCGGGTATAGCGTATGCGGTAGATCAAATCGTCGATTTGGTATCTCAGGGCGTCGACGGAATTCATTTGTATACAATGAATAACCCCTATGTGGCCAAAAGGATAAATGAAAGCATAAAGGGCATAATTCATGCTTAATATGTCAGCCTTAGACAATATATTATAGCTACCGACAAAATACATTGCACTATCCTGTAGATTGCATTAAAATATAAGAGAAAAGTGTTAACCGGTTTTGCAAAAAATAACAGGGGTGANATGTATGATAGAGGTTAGAGAGGTAAGAACAAATAAAGAAAGAAGAATGTTTGCATCCTTTAATGCAGACATGTATAAAGATGTTCCACAGGCCATACCTGATCTGGTTTCGGATGAATATGATAATTTCCTTCCCGACAAGAATCCTGCATTTGAATATTGTAGGGTAAAGCAATTCCTCGCATATAAGGATGGTAAATGCGTAGGTAGGATTGCAGGTATTATAAATGATGCTGCAAACACCAAATGGGAAACTAAGAGGATACGGTTTTCAAGAGTAGATTTTATTGATGATTATGATGTGTCAGAAGCGTTATTTAAAGCAGTAGAAGACTGGGGAAGGTCTGAGGGATTAACTCAGATTCATGGACCCATTGGATTTTGCGATATGGATCAGGAGGGAATGCTTGTTGAAGGCTTTGACACGGTTGGCATGTTTATCACTATTTATAACCATCCATATTATATAAAGCATCTTGAGAAGTTGGGATTTGTAAAAGACATAGATTGGGTAGAATATATCATTAAGATGCCCGAAAAAGATGACAATAGATTAGATGAGCTGTCAAAGCTGGTTTTAAAAAGATATAAGCTAAAGCTGATAGAACCAAAATCAAGGAAAGAGCTTAAGCCCTATATACCGAAGGTGTTTCATTTATTAAATGTTTGTTATAAAGATTTATATGGAACCGTAGAATTGACTCATGCTCAGATAATGAAATACTATCATCAATTTATACTTTTGATTAACACAGATTATGTTAAGCTCATAGAGGATGAGGAGGGAGAGCTTGTCGGCTTTGGACTTGCCCTACCCTCAATGAATAATGCAGTTAAGAAGAGCAACGGACGGCTTTTCCCCTTTGGTTGGTACAGAATATTAAGAGCACCATACAAAAAAGCAGAGGTATTAGACCTATATCTGGTTGGTGTTCTTCCTAAGATGCAGAACAAGGGATTGACTGCCATCCTGATGCATTCCATGACTGAAGCCGCCAGAAGGAATAATATTAAATATGCTGAAACCGGTCCTGAGTTAGAGACGAATAATCAGGTACAGGCATTATGGAAGCACTATGAAACCAAGCAGCATAAGCGTAGACGCTGCTGGATTAAGGATTTATAGAAGATCTCTAAATATTATTTTCTTATTAGAGATTCGAATCCGCTACTGTATTTCCTGGAGCCGTCATGAAATATCCATAGTGCCTCAGTATTATCTAAGCTTTCTATGAGAGCCAAGCCTTCATCAAAAGGTGTATTATAAATTGCGGTCGACAGCACGTCAGCCATGCCGGAATCCTCACAGATTATTGATACTGCAACAAAATATTCTGAGGGCATAAGTGTGTCGGGATTGATAATATGATGGTATTTTTTGCCGTCAACAGTATAATATCTTTCATAATTACCGCTGGCCACCAATGACAAATCATTTAAGGCAAGAGTATATATGCTATGCTGCTCGGATTCCTTGTCGGGGTTCTGTATACCTACGCTCCAAGGTGCTTTTTCCTTGCCCTTTCCTCCTACCGCACGAACATTTCCTCCGACACTCAATAGAAAGTCAGTATAGCCCTTATCAATGGCGGCCTTAACCACCTGCTCAGTGGCATATCCTTTAGCTATTGCGCCTACATCCAAGCGCATTTCACTGTCTTTTAATAGTACTGTTGAGTTTGTCTCATCTATTATAATCATATCAATATTAGTATGCTTATTGGCTTCTTCTAACAATTCCATGGGAGGGAGCTCGGCATTCAGTGGATCATCGACTCCCTGGGTACGGTAATCATGCCAGATCTCCAGAACGGAGCCCAAGGCAATATTAACCCTACCGTTAGATAAGCTGTAGGCATCAATAGAATACTTAAGAAGATCTATAATCTTCTTATCAACCTTTACCGGCTCGTTACCGGCATTATCGTTAATAGTCTTTATATTGTTTATACCGTCATATGAGTTATATTTATCATATAACTGATGATAGATTTCCAGCTCTTCTTTAATAAAGGTTGCAAACTCGCTGAATTCTTCCTCGTTCTTTGTATATGCAACGATCTCCGTAATGGTATTAAATAAGAACAAAAAACTTCCCTGGTGCTTCTGTGGTGCATGGCTACAGGACGAGTTGATGAGTGCTGTAAATATAAATAGTACAGTAAATATTATTTTCTTCATATATAATTGCTCCTGAAAATCTAATAGTAGAGTATTTTCCTGTAACGGTAGAATAACACAAATAATTAGGGGTTGCAAAACATTTTGAGTCAATAAATATGTTTTGCAACCCCATTATTGTATCAAATTAATTAGTCCGGTGAAACCAGAATTATTTTGCAACAGCTCCGGCTTCTTCTACTACTGTCAAGAAGTCTGTAATATGCATTGTAACAGAGTTCAGTAAATCTTCGTCTGCAGGATATCCATCATTTAAAGCAATTCCTTTAACATCGGATANTTTCTTACCCTTGATATATTCGCAGAATGCTTCTGACTGCTCAAACCATTCTTTTCCGATAGGGGAAGCACCCTTCATGTTATAGTCATATCCAAGCTCAAGCTTTGTCTTGAAGTCGCCTGTTAACTCAGATGTAAGCTTACCCTCTGCATTAAATGAAACATTGGTCTGAGATGCATCGATAATACTGCTGGTGATCTTGCCGTTTTTATCGAAGCTAACTGCACCATAATGTGAATAAGCCTGAACGGTGCCGTCTTCTTCAGCAGTTGCGTTCTTTGTTTTACTTCCTGCACCGGATGTAATACCAAGACCTAATTTATCGCCTGCCTTTGCACCTAAATCCTCAGCGTTGTTAACGGCCTTCTCGATAGCGGCAATTATGCTGGAGATATTCATGGTAACTGAGCTGGTTAAATCCTCGTCTGTAGGATAGCCACCGTCAAGAGCAATACCCTTAACTTGCTCTATGGTCTTACCGGTTACATATTTCTCAAGAGCTTCTGCCTGCTCATCCCATTCTTTTCCTATAGGAGAAGCGCCTCTCATGTTGTATGCGTCACCAAGTTCCTTTTTACTGTCAAAAGTCTTTGCCAAATCTGTTGTAATCTCGCCTGTGGTAGAGAAGTTAAACTTAGTCTGTACAACATCGATTACAATGTTTTTAATGACACCCTTGTCGTCTACCAGAACTGCAACTGCAGTTGAGTCTACTTGAGCAGTACCATCTTTTTCTTCTGTAGCCTCTTTGGAACTTCCTGCGCTGCTTACAATTGCAAGTCCGGTCTTAAGACCTTTAGCGCCACATGCGGTAAACATAGTCATCACTAATGCTACCATTAATAATAATGAAATTATTTTTCTCATAAATATTATCCTCCAATTTGTTAAATATTTAACTCAGAATGTGATTATATGATACTACTTTTTTGTTATTTAGTCAATTCGAATTTGCAATTCCTATTAGGATGATTTTATCAAATAATAGGATAAATATATTAGTTGACAGGAAAATTTTATTATATTCTATATTATTGAGCAGAATACATGCCCTTACTTTGCATATATGAAAATATTGCTTCTCCGTGCTTTTGCTCTTCTTTTTGAATATGGTTTAACACATCCCGGACCTGAGCGTTTTTGCATTCGAAAATAGTAGTATCATAGGTGCCGGATACATATTTCTCGGTATTTAGCATATCAATACACATATCCTTATCCGAAGCCTTAAATCCTGTTGTGCCTGATTTGTCAATGGATTCCTGTTGTGACATAGACCAATTAGGCTGCTGGCCTGCCTGTTGCTGTGCGGATTGCTGCTGTGGTCCTCCGGCCACCGAAGGAACCTGTCCGTTTAATAATTGATTAATTATCTGTAGATGTTCCCTTTCCTTTTGCGCATTATTTTTAAAAATTGTTTTAAGCTGGGAATCTACGGCTAGATTGGCATAGTTATCATATTTTAGAATACATTGCTCCTCATGTGATTTCTGATCCTGAAGAAGCAGTTGTTCTTTAGTGGATAACGTTACATTTGCAATCATGTTTATCACCTCCTACAATAGTATTACATACAAAATAGAAAATTATCCAAATTGCAGGAGATATTTAATTTGATTTGATAAAAAAATATCAAAAATTTAATAATTTAATTCAGAATTCTCATATTCTTAACTTGTTTTATCAGGCTCTGTCATAATAATATCATCTTGACTAATATTCTTATCGCATTCAGGACAATAGTAGGTCATTTTAATTTTCTGCCCACATTCCGAATGGATAAGCTTCCTGTGGCATTTTTTCAGATTACGTTCACCCCATAATATTATACTGTTAAATACATCGGACAAATCCTTGCCGCTGTCGGTTAACACATAGCGGTATCTGGGAGGATGAGCCTGATATAGATTTGATGTTATAAGTCCGTCATCTTCAAGGCATTTTAATCGGTTCGATAGAAGGTTGCTTGGGATACCCTCAAGCTTTTGCTGCATCTTTGAATAGGTATCCTGTCCCATCATAATCTGGCGAAGTATCAGTAGGGTCCATTTGTCTCCGATTATGTTTAATGTCTGCGCGATATTACATGGAAGATCATATAGATTTTTCATGGCCATATCCTTTATCTCCTTTATATATAAAGCATTATAACATTATTCCGTTGAGCCAAGGGTATCCTGTATAACTCTGTCCATCGTATGCTTTGGAAGCATGCCGGGGGCATAGCCATAGATGTTACCCTCTTTATCGATTAAGAAGGTTGTCGGAAAGGCGTTAATAAAATATCCTCTGAATACGTCTCCGGTCTCGTCAAAGACCACAGGAAATGTAAATCCGTTACTGTCTAAGAAATCAATAATATCTTCCTTACTCTCGTCTGCATTATTAGGATATTCATCACTGGAAGGATTAGCGACTCCAAGAATTATTACATCCTCCTGATTTTGGCCGTATTCGGCATATATTTTCTCTATATCGGGCATCTCCTTAATACAGTAGGAGCACCAGGTTGCCCAAAAATTCAAGAAAACCACCTTGTCCTTATAGTCGGACAGGGTATGTTCATTACCATATTGATCTTTTAATGTAAAATCCATAGCTGGATAAACATCTTTTTCATTATCCTCGGGGATGGACTTTGACTGTTCTTTCTCAATAGGCTCATCATTGACAGTGTCATCTGATATATCATCATCAGGAACTGTTTCTTCTTCTATTTGTTGTTCCTGTTGAAAACCTAAAGGCTTTGAAACGCTATTGAGATATTTTGATACGCCGTTCATCCATCCTGTAAAGGTCATGATACCTATAATAATTAATAAGGCTCCGCTGATTTTTACGGTATACTTAAGGAACTTTTGCTTACTTTTAATAAAGTTTAACACCTGTGTTGTAAATAGTCCGAGTAGCAGGAAGGGTATAATAAATCCGATGGCATATAATAATACGAGTAAATTGGATATCCAGGCGCTTTTTGCTCCGGAAGCCATAATGAGTACCGAAGATAAAGTCGGTCCTACGCAGGGAGTCCATGCAAAGCTGAAGGTGAAGCCCATGACAAAGGCCACCAGAGGATTCATACTACGTTTTCCAATATTAAAACGTATTTTACGTTCTTTTTTTAGAAAGTTAAAATCCAAAAAGCCAATCTGATAAAGGCCAAGTACAATAATTAATATACCGCCAATCCTGGTAAACAGAAGCTGATTTTTATTAAAAAAGCTACCCAGAGCGGTAACGGTCATCCCAAGAAGAAAGAAAGCAAAGGATATACCCATAACGAAAAATACCGTATGAAGAAATACCGTACCTCGCCTGTATGTTATCCGGCCGTCCTCGCCAACATGTTTGGCATTTCCTGTCAGATAGCTCATATATATAGGGATCAATGGAATTACGCAGGGCGACAAGAAGGATAATAAGCCTTCGAGAAATACAAAAACATAATTTATATCGAACATAAGCGCCTCCTAGTTTGGGTAGATTTTTACTGTGAAATATTATGATAATTTATACTATCACGGAGACTTTATATTGTCAAGTGACTTTAAATAATAAAGTCACATTTTAGAAGTTTTTATAACGTATTTGACATAGCTGTTAGGCTGTGGTAAAATAGTTCCAATATTTTAATTAAATAATTTTAATTAAAATATTTTAACCAAAAGGAGATGGCCTATGCTGGAAAGAGAATTCGAAAGATTATATTACAAATTCAGGGAAAACTATTGTAAGAATTTATTCTCAAGTGTTAAGGAAGGAAGCTTAAGTGCTACCGACTCATATTGTCTTGAGGTGATTTTTTTGCTAAAAAGACCCTCAGTGAATGAATTTGCCGAATATGTAAATATTTCTTTACCAAATGCCTCTTACAGGATTAACAATCTAATTAATAAGGGATATGTTAGAAAGATAAAATCGGAATATGATAGGCGGGAGTATCATCTTGAGGTTACGGACAAATTCTTAGAGAGGTATGGAGCAAATGCTTCCTTTAATAATAAACTCATGAGTAGAATTCGTGAGAATTTTAGCGAGGAAGAAATTACCAGTCTTGAAGATATGATAAAAAGAATTGTCGACGAACTTATGGATTAAGAAAGGATATGACATGGGAATTAGAATAATCACAGATACGACATCTGACATAAGCATGGAACAGGCGAACGAGATGAACATTACCTTAGTGCCTTTGAAGGTTATCTTTGGTGATAAGGAATACAAAGAGGGAATTGACATAACAATCGAAGGTTTTTATGAGAAGCTTGTTAAGGCCGAACGTTTGCCAACCACCTCACAGCCTTCACCGGATGATTTCTTAGAATTATTTAAAGAAGGTAAGGCAGCAGGAGACAGTATAATTGTAATGGTAATAGCGCAAAAGCTTAGCGGCACCTATCAAAGCGCTCTTATTGCCAAAGAAATGGCAGATTATGATGATATTCATATAATTGACAGCCATACTACCACATGTGCACTTAGGATAATGGTAGAGCATGCGATTAAGCTAAGAGACAAAGGTATGAACACCAAGGAGATTGTATCACAGCTTATGAATCTGAGAAACAGAATCGTTCTGCTTGCGATGGTGGATACGCTGGAGTATCTCCATAAGGGCGGAAGATTATCAAAATCCTCTGCCATCCTTGGGACACTGCTTAAGTTCAAGCCTATCATTAACGTTAAGGAAGGCGTAATCGGTGTTGTCGGTAAGGAACGGGGAGTCAATAAAGCAATCAACCGTATAGCCGAGGTAATGGACGAATACGGCCAAATAGATACCGATTATCCTGTTCATTTGGGGTATACAGCTCTTGATGATA
>JGI24709J26583_10001767_pt1 | contig 18240 bp, 20 predicted proteins | sample BioPla2DNA1_FD_26583 | JGI IMG/M metagenome (IMG submission 26583) | reverse complement strand
TCGGTACCAGGTACCAGCAGTCAGTCGATTCGGTACCAGGTACCAGCCCTGGGTAATACCTGAAGTTGGTACCTGGTACCGTTAAAGGATGGCTGTACCTGGTACCGTTAAAAGAATGTTGGTACCGTTAAAAAGATACCGATTCAACTTTTTACTCCACCANCTGTATCTCCTGTATCTCCTGTGGATTAACAAAAAAATATCGATCTAGATGGTTGATAGGATAAAGTGCTGATATATTGGTTGTAAAGGTATATCTAAACTTCTCATTTCCATCAACCTTATATATTACACAAGATAAATCATCATACATAATAATCTCGTCACCCGAAAGATAGATGCTTTCATATTCAAAATCCAACTTCATATCTAATACCTTGTTGCCCTTTAAATCATATAGAAGGAGCAATAAATCGCTTTCATTATTCTCCTCAAGGACAAAACCTGTATATTTCTCATTATGTAATACACTTTTGATTTTACCCTCTACAGTCTCCTCCTTGGCAAGCTCAGCTATCTCCTCCATAGTAAATATCAGAAATCCATCCTCTTTAAATGCGCATACTGTATCATTATCTAAAAATGTTATTCGAGGAACTATGGCGTTATTATATATTAAAGCACCGGCGGTACGATCCGTAAAATTCTTTCCCGTCTCACCGTAGTTTAAAAATAATATATTGTTGGTTATCTCACCCTTGTTTATATTCAGGTAGGTTGCAGCGACCTTCTCTCCATCATCCGAAAGGGAAATATCCATTGGATATCCATACTTTATCATATTTGTAACCTTTTCTCCCAGTAGGTTGCCTTCCTTACTCCATACCTCCACATAGCTGATGTCATCCTCCNTCATAAGAATAGCAACAACACCCTGCTTGGCCACCTCTGCCTTTACTATAGGATGATTCATAGTTAAACTCCCAGCTAAACCCTCTCTATTAAATATATGTACCCGCTTACCTCCCTTGTCAGCTATAACAACATAATCCTTACAGCTATCGGCTATGGGTTCAGCCATCTCATAGGACCCGTTCCATAAGAAATTCCCTTTATTATCAACAGCAACCGCTCCGTCCCTACTATATCTAACTACCGCATCCTTATATTCAAGATAGCCCCCCAGGTGTTCCTCTGTATTGGTAACCCTATCCATCACCTGATAATTCTGATAGCTACGATTGAATAATCTAATAAGATATATGGCTCCCATTATTACTATAAGAACCAATAAAGAAGCAAATATTATAACCCGCCTCTTACGATGCCTTCTTTTTCTTTCCTCATAATCTCTCACTGCTTGTCCACCCACTTCTTATAATCTGACCAACGCTTAAGTCTTACTCTCTATTGTGAATAGATATCATTTCATTAAATAAGTAGAGCTTATTCTCGTTTATTATACCTTATTTTTATAACAATGGCACTATATAATTTATAATATAAATGTGCCACAAGCATAAGACCCTCTACTAGGGTAATTATTTTGTGGCACTCATTATATTCAGCTTATTAATAACGCTTCTATATTAATACAAACATTAGAACCCTTAGGGTAGAATCAACTTCTGCCCAATATAAATCATATCCTCATCCTCTATATTGTTCAGCTTTTTTATGACAGAGATATAGTTGGCAGAGTTATACAGCTTGTTACTTATACCTGCTAGAGAATCCCCTGCTTGTACTGTATAATATTTAACCTCCTGCTGCGTTTCGCTCTTTGCGTCTTGTCCGGCTGAGGTTTCTACATCGTCGGGCTTACTGTTATCATCCTTATCCTTACGAGTATCGGAAGCAGAATTTAGAGACTCATCATCACCATAATAATCATCTACATCCATATCTGGCAAAGGAGATACTCCTCCCGGAATCACTTCTACATTCAAGCTACCCTCATTTATAAGCGGAATATCTGTTTTCAAATCATTTTTTNCATTTAAGTCTGCCTTACTATTTTCATTCCTTAGAAACACAGACTCTACCTCTTTTAGACTATCTGATAAATGATTTATGGTGTTCTGCATATTCTTCATTTGATCATAATTGCTTAGCATGGTAGCTCCTACTACCAGAATAATTACAGCAAGCAAGGTCCCCGCTGCATACATCAGATGCCTGGTATTCTTGCTGTCATCTACGGGCTGCTTACTCTGCAGGATTGTCCGTATATCTCTGGATACCCTGTCATCATAATTTTTTTCTTGGCTTGGGCCTTCCTTCTTATCTATCATATAGTTTTGCATTTCCTCATTCTTCTCATAATATATGTAAAAGCCTTCCTGCTTTCCTAGCGATCCATTTTCATAGAAATAAAAGGCTTCCTCTTTCTCCATATTGTCAAATGTAAGTAAGGTCTTGTCCTGTCCGGCAAAATTATCAATATGTGCCTTAAGAATACGCTCCTTATCCTCCAAAAGATATCCAGGTCCCCCTATAAACCAGCCTAGGATTTCTGCATCTACAAAATACTTTTTAACATTTTCATAGATGGCAGTCCAGTGATCATTGGTAAATTCAATTCCATTTGTTAAATCTATACCCTCTACCTCCACTGCACCGGATATAAATAGGCATCTTCCTTGAGGGGACTTTACATATTGTCCTACTAGCACTGCCACACGGCAGGCTCCATAATCCTCACCGGCTAGCTGCTTTGTATAGGTCATAACATAATCTTCAACATAGATCTTTTTAAAGCTACTGCTTTTTCCTATCTGCCGAATATTTTTTGGCATCTTAAACTCTTTATGAACACTCTCGGTCTGATTAACTTCTTCATTCTCATTGCTATATACCGACTCTATCATAGGCCCCTCTCCTATCAGCTATAAATATATTCGATTTATTCTAGCATATATCAAAGATAGATTATGTCGTAATAGGTGCCCATGAGACAAGAAGTTTTCTTCATAGTTCTACCAATACTACGCAAAAATATTTGTTTTCAATCTTTTGCTTGTTAAGATAGTGAAATCATTTGCGCTTTTCCTTGTATTTTAAGACTTGCTTCTTATATTCATCTGGTTTTCAATGTCTATTTTTAAAGTATTTGGTAATACTTAACCTAAGCTTATGTTTAACATGATTATGGAGGTATTATGAGCATTTTTTTAAAAAGCAAAAACCGAATAATTTACTTTAATTCCAATGAACAAAATTCAGCCTATGAACTGGGCTTAGCCTTATCCGCCTTAATTAAAAAACATGTTCTTTGTAGTAGAAACATTATATTTTTGTGCATTGGGTCTGATCGCGCTACCGGAGACTGCCTGGGCCCAATTATCGGCTATAAACTATCGAAATATATTAAGCTACCTAATTTTTATATATATGGCACCCTAGAGCATCCAGTACATGCTAAAAATCTAAAAGACACCATTACAATGATAAATCAAAAGCACGATGATGCTTTAATCATTGCAATCGATGCCTCATTAGGTAAGTCTGATCATATCGGTTATATTACCCTGGGCGAAGGGCCCCTAAAACCAGGTGCCGGCGTCGATAAGGATTTGCCCGAGGTTGGCGATTTATTCATAACAGGTATAGTAAACTTCTCCGGCATGCTAGATCATATGTTATTACAAACCACTAGATTAAATGTAGTTATGTCAATGGCTGACCAAATCTGCCAAGCTATAAACTATAGCATTAATCATTTGGAATCTCATCTATTAAATGAGGTTACCTCATAATCAGCCCATATTCTGTCTATGAAATTGTACTGCCTCAGATATATTGGTTGCATTTCCTGCTTCAATTATATTAATTAGTGATTCTATTCTATCAAGATTAATAAGGTCTTTACCTAAAACAGGCTCATATTCACTGGCTATTTTTAAGGTTAAGGCCTTTATTTTATTCTCTGCCTGAGCAGTATCAGCAATAACCTTATCATTATCCGCTTTCAAACTAGATATCTTCTCCTCGTATTGTCGTTTTATTTCTGATGTAATAAGCATGATAGTGGAGTTTTCGAATGTAAGTAGGGCATCCTTCTTCTGCTCAGCTATCTCTGCCGCCTCCCCTTCAAGCTTTTCTATATCCTCATCAAAGTTCTCCAGACCGTATGAGCTTTCATCACTATCCTTTTTAATATTCTTCTTAATAGACTTAATTGCCCTCATGTTTTTAACAATCTCATGTCGCAACTCACGAATCTGCCTGAGTATTTCACTATGCTTGTCCTTTGTAGCATTTGCAATTATTAGATAAAGCCCCCCAAAGAATATAACTGTACCTATATATATAAGTACCAGGTATAGAATCTTCTCTACAGGAAGAAGAAAGAAGTAGATACCACAGGGAATAACCAAAAGGGTTAGTAAAAGGGCAAGTAATACTATTATAATATCAGAAAAATATCTTGGATAGTATAAGGCATAATAGAGCTTGGTATTACAATATGAAGGAACATGTTTCTGCTTAATAAGAGTTTTTGCCTCCAGCTTAAGCCTACGATTATCCTCCCGAAGTGTTGATGTCTCCTCAGCTATTCGCTCGGATACCTTCTTGTTTTTACGCTTATCCCTTTTATCCTTAATCTTCTTGATACTTGCTTTGTTCTTGTCAAGTTGCTTATCAAAGGCACTTTCAATCTCAGCTCTTCTTTTCTTAATGGTAGCCTGAACCTCATCTTCAGCCGCCTTTTCTAAGCTCTGGATGCTTTTTTCGTTTTTATCCTCATCTATTATAAGCTTCTCATAATTATCTTGATAACCTCGAAGCTCTAGAAGATCCTCTTTGATTTCATTTAATTTATCCACACCACCGGTTAATAAATTTCCTTCATCCATAATATATCCCCCTGGTATTTTATATAATATATGGCAGACATTACTGTATATTTAAATTTTAACCCCATTTTTCTACTAGGTCAAGGGCCGTCTTATTTGATTATAGCTTCCCTCCTGCCTCCTCCTTAAGCTCCATAACTGAAGGATATTTCAAGGTCTCGTCCACAGCCAAATCCTTATAAATAAGAAGCTTAATACACTCCTTAAGCTCAGCTGTTAGCTTGATGATTTTCTTCCTCTCTATATTAGCCGAGATAACTTCATAATCCTTGTTGGCAGCATCTATCATTGCTTCCTTTATCATTATATAATGCATTAACAGCTGCTTTTTATGTTTCTCCTTAATGAGCTGGCCAAGTATGTTCTCTACCATCTCCTTTTGCGTCTCTCCATAAGGAAATATCTTTTTAAAGTAATTTTGAAATTCCTCTTCCCTCTCCTTCTTAGTCTTATAATCAAATCCAAAAAAATTAGCCATATGTAATCTCCTCTCTATAATAACCCTAATATCCAAATACCCCTTCTAAGGACTCATCATTTTCAATCCACTCTTCAACCTCAATAAGACGATAATCATCCTTAGAATCTCTAAGGTAGACATCTTTTATGCCTGCATTAATCACCAAACGCTTACACATAGAGCAGCAGATAGCGTTCTTCACATAATCCCCTGTATCCATTTCTAACCCGGTAAGATACAGAGAGCTTCCTATCATCTTGTCTCTAGGTGCACTGATAATAGCATTTGCCTCTGCATGAACACTCCTACATAATTCATAACGCTCTCCTCTGGGAATATTTAGTTTGGCCCTTATGCATTCTCCGATATCACAGCAGTTCTTCCTACCCCTTGGAGCCCCTACATAGCCTGTGGAAATCACCTCATCATTCTTAACCAGAACAGCCCCATATTTTTTTCTTAGGCAAGTACATCTCTGCGACACACCCTCAGCTAAATCCAGATAATAATTGATTTTGTCCCTTCTTTTCATTAGTAAGTATCCCCCTATGTATATGTTTTTTCTACATAATAACTATAATGTTTCCTATAATTACACAACTTTATATCTTAATCTCATTTTATATGAATCTATATTATAATGAAAGTACTAATTATACATTTCTTTAAAAACTCGATGCTATTCTAATAATTTGACTCTAAACAAGTTGTTGTGATATAATAGCAAAGCATTTCCGAATATCTTACAGGTAGTGGGGGACCCAATCTTGTGGGGTGAATCCTAGTCTTTAGGAGGGGCAACTTGGTAGTCCTAACCCGTCAGCTAATCCCATAGGAGAAAACCAAGCGAATGGCAAAGCTCTATACGAGTTAGTTTATCCGCTTTTTTATCGTATAAAAATGTATACATATTAAGGATTAAAGCGCTAAACTTCATCATGGGGCAATAATATGATGTGGAGGTAAAAAAGTGAATTTATTGTTGAAAATTAGTATTGTGTTATTAGTTGGTGCCATCGGTGGAAGGGTGGCAAGAATCTTTAAGCTACCAAATGTATCAGGATATCTGGTAGCCGGCCTCTTTCTTGGGCCTTCATTTTTCAAATTTGTTAGCGGACAAGATATTGAGACATTTTCAGTTATCAATGAATTAGCCTTAGCAATTATAGCCTTTAGTATAGGAAGCGAATTTGTAATTAAAGATATGCGAAAATTAGGCAAATCTATTATTATAATCACCTTGGCAGAGGTGGTTGGGGCTGTTCTAATTGTTTTTGGAGTTATGTACTATTTATTAAATCAACCTTTTGCATTTAGTATAGTAATAGCATCTATGTCAGCAGCTACTGCACCAGCTGCAACCTTACTAGTTATTAGGCAGTATAAGGCCCATGGCCCACTTACAAAAACCATACTGCCCGTAGTAGCCCTTGATGATGTATTTGGAATTATCGTTTTCGGAATTGCCATATCCTTGGCTACACTTACAACGGGACAACAGGATTTCTCCATATACAGAATGATTATGGATCCTTTAATCGAGATTGGAGGCTCCCTAATACTCGGCATAATAATGGGTATATTACTAGTGTTGGTAGCAAAGAAAACCAGCGGGCGTGATGAACTTCAACTGATTACCTTGGTTTCAATCGGAGTGTCCACTGGATTATCAAATCTATTAGGACTTTCTCCTTTATTAACCTGTATAGCAATGGGTACAGTCCTAGTTAATTTAAAGCAAAACTCCAAAAGAGTCTTTGATTCCGTCAATGGCTTTGTAACCCCTGTATATGTTTTATTCTTTACATTAGCAGGAGCAAGCCTAGACTTAAGCATCTTACTAAGTGTGGGTATAGTTGGTATCGCTTATGTATTTGCCAGAGCTGGCGGAAAAATATTTGGTGCATGGGTAGGAGCAAAATCAGTGAAAGCAGACCCCATGGTTACAAAGAATCTTGGTTATGCCCTATTACCACAGGGCGGTATCTCTATTGGTCTTCTTGTAATTGTAAGGCAACAACTGCCAACTTATGCAGCCACAATAGCTACAATAATTATGTTTAGTGTGTTAATATATGAAGTAACAGGCCCAATATTTGCAAAGCTCGCGATACAAAAAGCAGGTGAAATAAACGGGCTTAACAGAATAGAAGAAAATCGTAAAAAGTCTAAAAAAAATCTAGTTGAAAAATCACAATTAGATGGTTAACTATGATATATTCATAGTAGGAGGTATAATTATGTACGCATTGTTTGTGGTATTGAATGAAATTGACTATTTGGAGGATATTCTCTCCGGCTTTGTAGAAAGTAAAATCAGTGGTGCAACTATAGTAGATAGCCAAGGAATGGGAAGCGCTTTAGCAAACAGCGACAATGAAGATATCCCCTTGTTTAGCAAATTCCGTATGCTGATTGGCGATTCACATCCTTATAGCAAAACCATCTTTACTGTACTGGAAAATGAAATGATGGTTGAGAAGGCCGTTGAAGTTGTTAGGGATATCGTTGCTGACATAGATGGTAATGGGGCAGGATTTATGTTTACTGTTCCTGTTGGCAAGGTTTATCCTATGAAGAGGGACCAATAAAAGAAAGCTATATCCTAAGGCCCCTTGATTATTAGAAAATAAGAGGGACCTGTATCATGAGTTAGAAGTTCATCACGAAACAGGTCCTTTTTTAATCCTTAATCTTAAGAGCTCTAAAAGAGTTAATTACCGCTATAATAGTTACACCTACGTCTCCAAATATGGCCATCCATAAGCCTGTTATCCCTAAGGCACTTAAAATAAGAAGAGCTATCTTTACTCCGATTGCAAATATGATGTTCTGATTGGCAATTCCAATTATTTTCCTTGCTATTTTGATGGCTACAGGAATCTTAGATGGCTCATCTGTCATTATAACCACATCTGCCGCTTCTATGGCTGCATCAGAGCCAAGCCCTCCCATTGCAATACCCACGTCTGCTCTGGCAAGTACAGGGGCATCGTTTATACCATCACCAACATATACCAGCTTGCCTTTATCTGAAGTCAATGTCAGAAGATCCTCTAACTTATCTACCTTATCTGCAGGTAACAATTCAGTAAATACCTTATCAAGTCCTAGGGTTCTCCCTATCTTCTCCCCTACACTTTGATTATCACCGGTTAGCATGACATTTTGTTTTATACTAGTGGCCTTCAGTTTCTTAATAGTCTCAGCAGCATCCTTCTTAAGTTCATCTGCTATCAGTATATATCCAGCATATTGACCATCTATAGCCACATGAACGACTGTACCTATGAGCTCCTCGGCGGTATAATCTATACCTCTTAGCTTCATCAACTTGGTATTACCAGCTATGATTTTCTTCCCTCTGACAACAGCCTCTATACCATGGCCGGCTATTTCATTGGTATCCGAAACTATACTCTGATCAATATCCTTCCCATAAGCCTTAAGGATTGACCTAGATATGGGATGGGTGGATAAGCTTTCTGCATGGGCTGTAAGCTCTAATAATTCCTCACTAATTTCATTTATCCGCTCAACATTAGGTCCTTCTTTATCCTCTTCATTATAAATACGTCCCATCATCCCCTTAGGGTTAATTTCCTGAACCTCAAACACACCCTTAGTCAAGGTCCCTGTCTTATCAAAAACCATAATTTCAGCATTGGCCAAGGCTTCAAAGTAATTACTTCCCTTAACCAGGATTCCTTTCTTAGATGCTCCACCTATCCCACTAAAGAATGTCAGCGGAATAGATATAACCAAGGCACAGGGACACGAGACCACAAGGAATGATAAGGCCCTATAAGTCCATTCATTAAAGTTTGCCCCCTTAATCAATAGCGGGGGAAGGAGGGCCAACAACAAGGCCAGCATTACAACAACAGGAGTATAGTATCTTGCAAACCTAGTGATAAACTGCTCAGACCTGGACTTCTTACTACTGGCATTCTCCACCAGGTCTAAGATCTTGCTTACAGTTGATTCTTCGTACTCCTTGGTAACCTTGGCGGTAATGACCCCATTTACATTTATACAACCGCTTAATATCTCATCACCAGGCTCCAGCTCTCGGGGTAGGGATTCCCCTGTAAGAGCAGAGGTATCCAGCATGGATACTCCTTCTATTACTCTGGCATCTAGGGGAACACGCTCTCCTGGCTTAATGACTATAGTATCTCCAACCTTTACATCTTCAGGGGAAATCCTAATTAAACCATCGTCCTTCTTTACGTTGGCATAATCCGGTCTGATATCCATCAGATCTGCAATTGACTTTCTTGATTTATCAACTGCATAGCTTTGGAAGAGCTCACCTATCTGGTATAGGAGCATTACAGCTATGCCTTCAGGATACTCACTGATGATCATAGCCCCTATGGTTGCAAGAGCCATAAGAAAGTTCTCATCAAATACCTTTCCCCTAATAATATTTCTTATGGCCTTAAGAACAATATCCCCTCCTACAAGGATATAGCTAGTTAGAAATAAGGCTAGCTTTAGCCAGTCCTGATCTATATCTATTAACAATGCCGCTAGGAGCAAGATAGCACCGGCTATAATTCGCATAAGATCTTTTCTCATATTATCATTCATATAATCACATCCTCTAGGTTCTCACGATATCACTATTTTGAAGGCACAACTCTTGTATCAGGCTCAATTTTCTTAACGATCTTTTCTATTTCTGTGATTAAGCTTGGCATTCTGTCTTCATCCGCCTCAACAGTCAGCTTCTGAGTCATAAAATTCACACTAACTTCTTTAACACCATTTAATTTATTTATAGCAGTCTCCATCTTTGATGCACAGTTTGCGCAGCCTAGACCTTCTAGAATAAACCTCTTTTTCATAATATTAATCCTCCAACTTTTTATATATTTATAGTTAACTATAATGGCTTTCTGTTATTTAATTATCTAATGTGGCTTAAGAGATATATCTACGCCNATGAACACTTGAACAAGTATTCATGTATTAGGTTAAAAATATCGCCTATTATCTATCTTCATTAATATGAACTAAGCCTTGGTCAAAAATCATCCTTACATGCTCATCATCTAATGAATAATATACTACCTTACCCTCTTTTCGGTTCCTCACCAGCTTAGCCTGCTTTAGCACTCTTAATTGGTGAGAAATTGCCGACTGAGTCATATTAAGTAAGTAAGCAATATCACAAACACACATTTCTGCCTCATCCAGTGCCCACAATATTCGAATTCGCGTAGTGTCTCCAAAGACCTTAAATAATTCTGCCAAATCGTAAAGTGTTTCCTCCTCTGGCATCTTAGTCCTTACACTGTTCACAACATCCTCATGAATAACCTCACAATCACATCTTTCAGCTGACACTGATTTTCCCGCCATAATTTCACCTCGCTATCTAAGTTGTTACTTTATATTTGTTTTATAATCTGGTATTTAGTACATAATATATTGTATGTTCAGTACATATGAATAGTCGCTCATATGTTTATATGTACATTATATGCAGGATATATATTTTTGTCAACAGATTTATTTAGAATATCTTGCGCTTTCTTTCACGCCAAAATATCAATTAAAGATTATAAAATTCAGCATGCTGTCGATATAAGAAAAACGCTTTTAATTATATCTCCTGGCCACAGCTTTTACAGAATTTTGCATCCTCATCATTGAGGCCCTTACAATTCCTAAACCTTATCTTTATAGTCTCCTTAGGTAATTGAGGCTTTGTTATGTGATCGATTGCGTCAATATTACTTATAACATCGCTTATCATTCCACCAGCAGCTTCATTAAATGGCTTCAAATCTTCACGGGCTTGCTCTGGATCAAGCTTCAGCCCAGAACCAGCTGCCCCTTTAGCTCCGATACTAGCCACAATAGATCCACCTATAATTAGAAGCATGCCTACAATAGCATTCGAAAAGGATGGTAGTGTTGCTTCAAAAGGATCATCCATTACACTAGTAAAAGAGAAGAATACGGATATAAATAGTATAAAGCCCAATATACCCATTCCAATTCCTATATAGTAAGTTACTTTTCTTTCCTTAGATATTTTAGACATAAAAACCCCCTAATTAATGAATATTTGTCAAGCANTGTTGACTTTTAGTTAATTTTAACATATTATTCAAGGGAGAGGTAGTTAATTTTTTACTTATTTAAGAGGATATATTAATGGGCACAGAAACACAAGATAATTGGAATAAATATTTTGGAAATAAGAAAACACCAAGATTCAATGGTGGTATATATACTATTTTTATTATTGCAACAGTAATACTATTCGTTGCTGCCTTTTTAAACAAGGATTACTTAGCTCAAGTTTATAATGGCGGATTTGGAAGCTCCTTCAATGGAGTACAAATGAGTAAAATGGTATCGAAGGTAAATGATATTATCGAAGAGAATAAAAAGTATGTTAATGAATTTATAAGTATTTATAATATAAATACCTCGTCTTTTGAAGCAGATGATTTTATCGATGATTGGCTTAAAAATGTAAAGAATAGAATGAATGACCTTGCCAGAATAGACTATCACAAATCCTACCATGAATTTATGGAATCAGCAAAAAACACCCTTAGTATCACAGAGCAGTTTATAACAGAAGTAAAAACTTACAAACTAGATTATATGAGCATTAATAAAGGTATAGATAAAATACAAAAGCAATCAGACCAAATTATTGATGAGCTTGTAAAAGCTTTTGATCAAAACAGAATTGTTTATTCTAGGTCAAAAGATGGTGGGATTACATATCGATATACAGTTAAATAGGTAATAAGTCGTTTTTCTTCCCTTATATATTTTAGGCCTACAAACCAATTTTGATATAAGCATCTTTAAATGCCGTAGAATTAATGATATTCTATAAATAATAATAGACCATAACCGGAGCAAAACTAACCCCGTCAAGTCTATTATTTAAGTAGTAATATTTTTTTCTATTATCAGCTCTTACAACTCCACCCTACCTTCAAGGGCCCTTAATAAGGTTACCTCATCTATATACTCAAGGTCTCCGCCCACCGGAATTCCGCTGGCTATCCGGCTAACCTTAATACCAGCTGGTTTAATCAGCTTGCTTAAATACATCGCAGTGGCTTCACCCTCGAGACTGGAGTTAGTAGCTATAATGACCTCATCCACATCCTGCTGAAGGCGCATCATAAGTTCCTTTAATTTGATGTCTCCAGGACCTATTCCAAGCATAGGTGATATGGCACCGTGGAGGACATGATATACTCCCTCGTATTTTCCTGTCTTTTCATAGGCGGCAAGATCTCTGGGGCTTTCTACAACCATAACCTGCCTTTTGTCCCTTCGTGGAGATGAGCATATGGGACACAATTCCTTATCAGTTAGTGTAAGACAATCCTTGCAATAGCGTACATTCTTTTTAGCATCTATTATGGAGCTTGATAATACCGCCACCTGGTCCTCGGGCATATTTATAATATGAAAAGCAAGCCTCTGGGCGGTTTTTGCACCGATACCCGGAAGCCTTGAGAGCTCTTCTATTAATTTGCTTATTTGACTGCTATAGTAATCCATTAGAAGGGGAATCCTCCCAATCCACCTAATCCGCCTGTAATATCACCCATTACCTTTGAGCTTTCTTCTTCCATCAATCTTAAGGCTTCATTTGTAGCCGCTACAATAAGATCCTCTAACATCTCAACATCATCTGGATCAACCACTTCCTGGGCAATCTTAACAGCTTCAATCTCTTTCTTTCCGCTAACAGTAACCGTTACCGCACCGCCACCAGCACTGGCCTCCCAAGTCTTTTCTTCTAGCTCCTTGGTTTTCTCCTCCATTTGCTTTTGCATGCGTTGTGCCTGTTTCATTAAATTATTCATATTTCCGGGTATTCCTCCACCGGGAAATCCTCCTCTTCTTGCCATATCTATATACTCCTTTCATTCTCAAGTTGATATTATTAATATTATAGTACAATGAGNATTCATCTTATGTCTTATATAGTATTTTCATAAGCCCGAATTACTCATATTGAATGGGCACCTTAACAATCTTTGTAAGGTCGAATACATCCTTCATATTCTCTTTATTCTTATCAATGCTTCTAACATTTATCTGAACTGATTTTTGAAGCATATGTGAAATAGTATCATTTATTACNTTTTTNTTCTTTTCACTATCCACATGTTCCTTATCAAAGTCATTTTCTACTACAATCATAAGGCCCATATTGTCGTCTACGCTTAGGGTAGCATTATTAAGTGCGGGTCCTATAGCCGGTGCCTTCTTTGTTACCTGAGCTATAATATTTCTCCAGATGCCTGCTACCTTCTTTAGATCCTCAGGTAGAGCTTCCGGTAATATCTCTTGCTTTTTTTCCNGCTCCACATGGCTCTCNGTTTCAGTTTGCTTAGTATTCTTNTNATCTGACTTTACCACTATGCCCTTTTCNAGCTTATCCTCTAATACCTTAATACGATTAATCAGCGAATCAACGCTTTGCTCCATCTGAGGCCTACATAGCTTAATTAAGGCCATCTCCAGTAGAACTCTTTTTCTGGGGGCATAACGAATCTGGTTGGACAACTCTGAGAATATACGAATATATCTCATAAGTATGTCCACATCCATGGACTCTGCCTCCTGTTTAAGAAGCATCAAATTCTCAGTTGCCATATCTATGATAATATCATTCACATTCTCTGTAGTCTTTACCAGAAGCAGGTTTCTTAGATACCATATAAAATCTATTACAAATTGTGAAAGCTCACGGCCACCATTTTCCACATCATCAAGTATCCTTATACATCCTGTTACATCCTGATTGTTTATTAGCCCTAAAAGCTGTGAGAACACCCTTGTATCCACAGTTCCAAGGACATCCAGGACATTGTCATAGGTTAGGGTCTCCCCAAGATAAAATGAAATACATTGATCCAGGAGGCTAAGCGCATCTCTTAAAGAGCCATCTGCCATTCTGGCGATATACCTTAGGGCTTTATCCTCCACGTCAACCTTCTCTTCATCCATAAGCTCTCGAAGGCGGTCCGCTATGATATCTATGGTTATTCTCTTGAAATCATATCTTTGACACCTTGACAAGATGGTGACAGGGATTTTATGAACCTCTGTTGTGGCCAATATAAATATTACATAGGAAGGCGGCTCTTCTATGGTCTTTAGCAACGCATTGAATGCTCCGGTTGAAAGCATATGAACCTCATCAATAATATATACCTTATACTTACCCTCTGTAGGTGAATATCTAACCTCCTCCACAATCTCTCTGACATTCTCAACGCCGTTGTTGGAGGCGGCATCTATCTCAATCACATTCATGGAAGTTCCAGACTTAATCCCCTGGCATAGGCTGCATTCATTACAGGGATTACCATCGTTGGGGTTCTCACAGTTTACAGTCTTTGCAAATAGCTTTGCAACCGAAGTCTTACCGGTTCCTCTGGTTCCTGTAAATAGATAGGCATGTCCTATTCTTCCTGCCTTTATTTGATTTTTCAGTGTTGTTACTATATGTTCCTGACCTTTTACATCCTTAAAATTATCAGGCCGAAACTTTCTATAAAGAGCCATATACGACATACATAGCTTCCTTTCTATAGGTAGATCCTAGATATTAATCATCTCATACCGTCTAATTATAACATTGTGATATCCTAAAATCAATTACTTGTCAAGGGTACAGGGCCTTTAACTGTCTACCTATGAGCCTTGTCAATCAGATAATTTTTTCTCGAAATGCTGATAGTCCTTACTGTTCTTCCATTCCCCGCCCCAGGTAAAACCCCTACTTATAAATGCCTTATAGCAGGGATCATCCTTTCTTATATAATAATCATTGTCCTTGTCACGGTCCACATAAGCTGCTCCGCTTTCCGGAAGAACCTCCAGCTTCCCATCTCTAGTTCTTACATAGGGATTATATAAGGGATTGATGTCTATAGCCAGTCCATCGCTATGAACAGAGCGTCTATTGGTCCCTTCTATAAGCCTATAATTAAAGGCTGAGGAGTTATTGTCAGCCATAGAAAGTAGGTCATCAGCATCATAATCATCTATAAGAAGTATTTTCTCAATAGGATATTCTATCTCATAGAGCTCTTTAAATATCTCTAATACATCATCTGCTATGGCTTTATTGACAATCATTTCCCCCACATAAGTTAATCCATCAAAGCCCCTATGAAGTAGACGGACATATCTAAGATCACTATAAGGGATATCAGCATCCTCTTTGTAGGACTTACCAGTAATACGGTCTATAATCTCCTGGTTTAGCTCTTCTATATAAAAGAAAGAACCGATCATCTCCTTAGTAAAATCATTGGTATTAATGACGGAACCTGCAGTCAAATCCAAAATATGTGCTAAGACTTCATCATCTGCTACCATTTCCTTATACTCTTGTAGTTCTTCATTTACTGACATGGCTTTTTCATCTAGTAATTCTTCATTTATCGGCATATCATTTTCATCTTGTACCTCTTCATTTACCGACATTTCATTATCCTCTTCTTGTCTTTCATCCATAGCAAAGACATTTTCCTCTTGTAAAACTTCATGTTCGGCCATATCAATATCCTCATTTAAAATTTGATCATATATATTAATATCATTATCTTGGGTGATTAATTCATCCGATTTCTCCAAGCTCCTTCTTGAACAACTCCCTAGAAAAACACAAAGGAGGAGAATCCTAAATAATTTCAAGCTTCTCCCTCCCATATTAATCCTCCTCAATAACATGAATCTCAAGATAATCAAAATCAATTTGCTCTATAAAATTGTCCTGTAGGAATCTAGTCTTGTCATGTCTTTTAAAATCAGCAATAGTTGATTCTAGCCATATGGGCTTTGACAAATCATACTCCCGACAGATATCATCTATAGCCGCAAATATCTTCTGGGTTCTCCTAAGCTCAGGGTTATCATTGCACACTACCATATCCTTAATCATTCTATTGTCCTTAAATATCTTTGCCCATAAGCGAAACATAGCATTTCCTTTCTATCGGTAACAGATACCAGTCCCAGTAGACAATGGTGTCTGTTGCATTTATTTAAAAGTTGCGATTTGTTTACTCTACGTATATAATTATATATATTATATATTACTCCGTTCTATTATAGCGGAATTAAACTAAGAATTAAAGTATAAATATAGGATAAGAAGGTATCAATATGGATGGAAATGAGCGAAGAGAAAAGTTAATAGAGATAATTGCTGCTTCCAAGAAGCCCATATCCGGTGGCGAACTAGCCCAAATGCTGGGGGTAAGCCGTCAGGTTATTGTTCAAGATATAGCCCTGCTTCGTGCATCCGATATAGATATAATCTCTACTACAAAGGGATATCTGCTCTACCAGTCCAAGGAAGAAAGACATCAGCGAATTATTCATGTAAAGCATTCCACAGAGGATATAGAGGATGAGCTTTGTACTATAGTAGATAATGGCGGAAAGGTCCTGGATGTACATGTAATCCATGAAATATATGGTCAGATAGTGACCGAATTAATTATTAGAAATAGAAATGATGTATATGATTTCGTAAAGCAGGTAAATGAGAAAAAGATTACTCCCTTAAAAGAACTAACAGCAGGAACCCATCGCCATACCATAGCAGCAGATAGCGAGGATACACTAAATCGGATAGAGGATGCATTAAGAAAGAANAATTATCTGATAGNAAATTAAACTGACCATTAGTAAACTAGATTATATTTGCATAGTTTATGTAGGCTGGTATTAGTCAGAAAGGACATGTCATATAATAACATGTCCTTTCTTTTTTTTGGTTCATTTTATCATCCTTTAGCGTAAATACAGCATAGGGTTAACTGTCTCATCTTGATTCTTTACCATAAAATAGAGGTTACTTCCTTCTATAGAGTAGTATTTTGTGGGTGTATTAACCGTCCCTATAATATCACCCTCTGACAGTCTGTCACCAATTTTGTGACTAACATTTGCCAGTTGTCCATAAAGAAGGGAATACTCATCTCCGATATCCATGGTAACAGTTAGACCAGTTACCGGATCATCATAAATATCTGTAATAATACCTGTTGCTGCTGCCTTAACCTCAGTGCCCACCTCAGCATCTATAACGATTGCTGGGTTTACCTTAAACTGCATAAGGGTAGCATAATAAACCAAATGATCCATGCTATAATTCATAATTACATTGCCATCCACCGGCCAGAGAAGACCCGTATCCGCATCAAAGCTTAATGGGGTGGTATTCTTAACTGTAGCACCGGTTGTCTCAACTGCCTTTGGTTGCTCTTCTATATCCTGTTCTATTGCTGCAGATGTAGGCTCATCAACTTCTGCCAGATCAATTCCGTTCTCTTCTTCTTGTGTAAATACATCAAACTCCAGAAGATGGTCATTTTGAACGCTATCAAGATCATCCGGAGTGTGCTCGGCTTCAAGATTTGCCTCCTCATTATTAGCAATCTGATCCGATTGGTTGTTATTCTCGGCCTGAAGATTGTTATCATCCTCAGCCACCATGCTATTATCCGGTTCATTTAGGTCCACAAAGTTCTCACCCTCATTCTTTTTATTTGAGGATAAATTAGAACCAATGAGCGCTACTGCAGCTATAGCGATTATACCGACAAATAATAACACATAATAACCTTTGCTTTTGAAAAATTCAGCTAAACTGTTTTTTTTCACTGTTATCACCTCTAAATATATTCTTCTCATATATTGATTGATTTATTCCTAAGTCACATTTAAAGGGTGTGAAAATCACTCTCCAATAAATATCCCAACTTATTTATTTAATATCTCCATTTCAATATTTTTTTAATCGTATTTATAGATATATTCTTGACATTTTTTATTAAAGTTATAAAATTGAAATATGCGGATATAGTTCATCGGTAGAATGCAAGCTTCCCAAGCTTGAGAGGCGGGTTCGATTCCCGTTATCCGCTTAAATAAAAGAGATACCACACTTTGGTGTGGTAT
>JGI24709J26583_10001763_pt1 | contig 18266 bp, 13 predicted proteins | sample BioPla2DNA1_FD_26583 | JGI IMG/M metagenome (IMG submission 26583) | reverse complement strand
TGCGTTTATATTTTATATGTACAGTGCAGTCTAATAGCCCGAATGAGCCTTGTCCTGAACCGCTCCGAAATAAGCATATTTGGGTTTGAAGTTAAGGTCAAAGAGTAGCGGACTCCGGTCTCTTCTCCATGACACACCATCCGAAACGCCCCAGAACGTAATTCCGCTTACATTGGTTTTTCCTGCTTCATTGCTTTCGAATATTCTGCTGACAAGCTCATAGTAATACCTTCCCTGTTCCCTAAGGTTCTCATCGGTAGGCTGNAAAATATTCTGCCAGGTTCCTAGGCTTACATCTATTTCAGTAATCTGAACATCGAGTCCNGTAGCACTAAACGCCTCTAAGGTATTCATATATTTATCAATAGAATCCTTCGTATATAAATGGCCCTGACATCCGATTCCATCGATTAATGATCTTCCGTCTTCATCAACCAGGGTTTTTGCCAGATTTACAACGTGCTGGGTCTTAAACTGTTCATTATAATCATTATAGTATAACTTAACATGCTCAGGAGCATATTTATCGGCAAAGTAAAATGCATACCATATATAGTCGTCGCCTATGATTTTTCTCCAGTTGCTGTATCTAAGAGCACCGTTATCCTCAACGGCTTCGTTAACAACATCGTATGCAAAAAACATATCAAGATAGCCAAGTTCCTCTAAGAGTTCAAAATTCTGTTTTATGTAGCTTTCCATTCTGGCCAGCATTGTATCTCTGTCAACCAGTGGTTTGCTTTGGTCAAAGTCCTCATGGAATATCCACTGCGGAGTCTGACTGTGCCACACCAGTGTATGACCCCTAACCTGCATATTGTTTTCCTTTGCCCATTCCAGTAATTCAATGGTTCTTGCAGGATAGTCTACTATTAAATCATTGGCCGCTTTACTCTTTTCATGATTTAATATGGCTTCCGGCTTCATATCATTTTCCATTGTAACTGAATTATAGTTTTCAATGATATTATCAGAAAATGTCCTGATTACGAAACCGTTAATGCATGTGCCAGTGTTTACCAGACCATGGGAATCATAAACGCCTTTGATTCCACCTTCGATTAAAGGAAGCTCTGAGACAATATATTCCTCGTAGACTTCTTCGACCTCTTCTACCTCTTCGACTTCCTCGACTTCTTCAGCTTCTTTAGCTTCTTCCCCGGTCTCATCTCCATCATCTGTTGCTTCACCAGAATTAACATCGATGTTTTCATCCTCGTCCTTACTGTCGTCTTTTCCGTCCTCAGCTTCTACTGAATTGTTATTTGGTGTATCCTTAAGAGTCTGCTCGTTCTTTTTTGAACAGCCGGCTATGACTATCAAAAAAGAAAGCATAGTTACAACTAGTATTAAAAGCTTAAAGTTACGTTTCATGGTTGCCTCCTTCAACTATTATCTTACCCCTTATCCCCATCATAAATCGCTTTATAATAACATAAATAATATTTTTGGTCAACATATATAAAGATTTCATAGAATATCAGGTATTATTAATGCAATTTTTACTGTTTTAAAATCCACCGGCTCCGCCTCCGTCTCCGGAAAAACTTCCTCCGGACATTGTGGAACCTCCATCAAATGAACTGCCGAATATATCGCCGGAGCTGTCTCCAATAATTCCGGAAAACATTATATACCAAAATACCCAGTTTCCCGATGAATAGTCTTCATCATAATTAAGATTAGGACTTTTAATACCTCCTACATTAAGAGCCAAAGCATATATCAGAGTCGGATTTAATGAATTAAATATATCATCCTTTGAAAAATCTGATTTATACTTTTTCATGTATCCTCTGAAGCTTATCCATTTCTTATACTGAATATATCCTTTATCAGACAGTCTGTTGAATAAGCAGAGTCCAAATACCAATAAAGGTATAGCCACGGCAAAGCTTATTAATCCTATAATACTGTCAAGTATCACCATAACGATTCCAAGCACGATATTTATTACCGACAGTATAATTAATACCGAGCCCTCCTTGGTCTTACTGTGATCAGTATATCCCATTTTACTAACGGCATCTTTAACCTTCTGTCTCCACTGACTCTGTGATTCATAAAACTGCCCTTGGTTGTATTTACTATGATGCTTAATATCATTTGTGCTTACTTCATTACCGCTACCTAACTTCTCAAACAGCCAATGCATAAAATATCTCTCATGGCTTAATAAATACATATCCCCGTCTTTGATTTTTTTAATAATAAAATTATCGTTATTTTGAATATCTATGGATTCGTCCTCACCATCTATTCGCAAATATCCTTTTCTGAATAAATCCAGAATAGTGGCAAAAATTACATTACTTCCCGATAACATACCTGCGATAGAAGCGGCAACTGCCGGTGTACAGTCCTCAGGAATATCTCTAAACTCAATTCGAAGTAATTCCTTGTTCACCTTTCTTCTGCATTGATACATTACAATTATAAATGCCAATACGCTAATCCCGCTGACTACAAAGAATATATAATTCAAAATCCTCTTAACTGCTTCTCTTCGTTGTCTGTCCTGTTCGATTTTCTTCTGTCTGGCGGCTTCCTCAGCGATAATATCATTATATTTATCTGCGTCGTGAACATTGGTTGACTTCGGAATATAATCCTTAGGAAATACAATCTTATGTTCTATGGATGTGTCGGAGTCTATATCTTCGGCATTTAACCTATAAATCTGATTATCGATTATATCAATCCTGCTGTTTTTTGGGGCATATACATATAACTTAACAAAATTATTATTATCCTTTTGCGGTAGTCCAATATTTATTATTAGGTTTCCAATAGACGTTTTATTGTCTTTACCGATAAATTTATAATTAATTAAGCCGGCATCATTATATTTTACTGCCATATCCTTCAAAACATAGCTTACTCTGAAGGTCTTTATTTCATCCTTGGATGGTGAATATATTTTCACTGTTGTCTTATTACTTTTCTCTATTAAGGTGTATACCCCTTTGTCTCCGTTCTTAGCCTCTGATACCTGAGAAAAATAAGATATATCATTGCCATTAACTAAAGCGACCTCAATATCAGACATATCTGAGATATTCTTCAGATCAATATCCCTATATACACCGTTATATTTATCATTAAACTTAAAGCTTATGTCCTCTGAGACTACTAAATCACCGTTTTCCTGCAGATTAGCATCTATTATCCATTCGGTGATATGTATATCTTCTTCTGCATTAGCATATTTAGGAAAACATATTAATGATAAAAACATAATCGACAGAATAATTAAGCCTTTGAAATATTTCTTCATCCAAACACATCCTTCCCCTGTTCAAGGTTAATTATAACATTCTTTATATATTATTTCACATAAATATTTACAATATCTATAATAATTATACTGTTTCCCGATATCTGTATACTTAAAAACCAATTATAGAAATATTAGAATTTGCTTAGAAAGTAAAAAACTGACCGATAGTACATATTTGTACATTGTTATTACGGGCTACTAATGCTAATATATTTTCAATAAATATTCTAGGGAGTAATTAACAATGTATACTAAATTAAAGAAATCAGAAGCTACCAAAAAGCGAATTATTCAATCCGCACAGAAGTTATTTCAGCAAAAGGGTTTTGATGCCACCTCCGTTAGAGAGATAGTCGAGGATGCCGGCTATGCAAAGGGTACATTTTATTTGTATTTTGAAACGAAAGTGGATCTGCTTGTCTATATTACGAATAGTCTGTTTGAGGTTTTTTATGAAGTTCTTTCTAAGGAACTGTCTGTTATGAGCGATGAGCCCTTCACTCAGATTGATAATTTTATCCGTGAGATATGCCTTCGTATTCTAGAATCCGGGCTGGATTTCAGACTGCTCCATACCAGTGAGATATTTGGCATAATATCCGAACAGAAAATCGATGACCATTTTATAAACAAAACTATCGATAAAATCACCGAATTTCTAGATGAAGGTATTAACAGAGGGTTCTTTCGAAAGCTGGACAGTAAGCTTTACGGTAGGATTATTTTTGACATCTCCCATCATCTGATGGAGTCGGTTATGCTTTATGAATATCCGACGAATATGGAGATTGCAACAAGGGAATTATCATTAATTATCAGAAAAATAATCGAAAAATGATTGGAGCTGTATGATATGTCATTTATAGAATTCAAGCATGTAACCAAAGACTACGATATGGGGACACTAAAATGCAGAGCAATAGATGATATCAGCTTTAAAATCGAAAAGGGTGAATTTGTAATAATACTGGGCCCAAGCGGTGCGGGAAAAAGTACCCTGCTTAATCTATTGGGAGGACTCGATTATGTATCAGATGGTTCCATTTTGATAGACGGGGATGACATAACAAAATATGATGAGGACGATCTGACTACATATCGTAAGGACGCCATCGGCTTTGTATTCCAGTTCTATAATCTGATTCCCAGCTTAACTGCTTATGAAAATGTCTCTCTTATTAAAGCCATCAAAAAGGATTCATTGGATGCCATAGAAGCCCTGGAGCTGGTTGGTCTTTCCCTGCATCGCGACAAATTTCCTTCCCAACTCTCCGGCGGTGAACAACAGAGGGTTTCTATCGCAAGAGCAATATGCAAGAATCCAAAGCTTCTTCTGTGCGATGAGCCTACGGGAGCGCTCGATACTGAAACCGGACTAAAGGTGCTTGAGCTACTGCAGAAGCTAAGCAGACAAAAGGGGCAAACAGTAATTGTTGTAACTCATAATGACCATATGGCCTGTGTAGCAGACCGTGTTATAAGAATGAGAAACGGCAAAATCAGTGAAATTATAATGAATCAGTCACCGTTGCCTGTGGAGGAGGTGAAATGGTGATGCTTCTCAGAAAAATGCTCCGCGACATGAAGTATAATTTAAGACAGTTTATCTCCATTTTTATTATGGCATTTTTGGCGTCGTTTGTATTCACGGGAATTAATGCGGAATGGTATGGTATGCAAACGGTAGCAGACAAATACTATAGGGAAACTAGGCTTTCGGATATCTGGGTTATAGGAAGCATTTTTAGCAAAGAGGATGCCATGAGGGTTAAGGATATATCCGGTGTTGAGGACGTGTCACTTAGATTCAGCTCGAACATGCCTTTATTTTCCGATAATAATAAGGAGTTGAATATCAACATAATAGATGACAATACCCTCTCGATTCCTAAGGTTATACAAGGAAGCTCATTTGATGACACAATGGATGGAATATGGCTTGATTCATCCTTTGCAAAGGCAAACGGCCTCGAAATCGGAGATTCTGTTTCACTGGTATTTTCCGATTCAATAATTGAAAAGAATATATTGGGGTTAATTATTCACCCTGAACATGTCTACAGTACCAATGAAAGCGGCAGATTTACACCTGATCATGAAAATTATGGATTCGGATTCTTATATTCTTCATCACTACCCCAGGACTTTGAATTACATTATAATCAGATTCTGATAGAACTAAACGACGGGGTTAGGGAAGAAGATGTAACTAAAGAATTGGAGAATATGTTTTCCGACAGATTTATACTAATAATCAACCGTGATGCTCATCTTAGTGTGTCTACATTTGATAATGAGATCCGGCAAAATAAAGCCATGGGGGGAGTTTTCCCGATCGTATTTTTTCTGATTGCTGCTCTAAGTATATTCACCACGATGACACGAATAACATATTCCCAGAGAACACAGATTGGTACACTTAAGGCCTTAGGGTTTTCCAAGAAAACCATATTATTACATTACATCTCCTACGGTATATGGATTGGTCTTATAGGTGGAATACTTGGACTTATAACCGGACCCTTGGTTATACCCCCAATTCTTTTTAATATGCAAAAAACATTATACACACTACCCGAGTGGTCAATAGCTATATCTCCTGTTTCATTTGTTATTATTGCTTTATTAGCCCTAAGTTGTGGTATTTCCAGTTACCTTGCCTGTAGAAAGCAGCTTATTGAAGTACCTGCCGCATCATTGAGGCCAAGAGCCCCAAAAACCAATGTACACAGCAAAATCGAAAAAAGCAGGCTTTGGTATGGCTTAAGCTTCGCGGTTCAGTGGAACATTCGGGATATTATAAGAAGCAGAATCCGTTCAATTATGGCGACAGTCGGTGTTCTTGGCTGTACCGCTCTTCTGCTCTTTGGGCTTGGCCTCGGAGATACAGTAAACAGCGTAAGCTCATGGATGTATAACGATTTAAATGTATACGAGGACAAAATTAATATTGACCCCCAGGCTTCAATCGAAGATATCATAGTATTGGGCAGTAATTATACGGGTCAATGGATACAGGAATCCAATATTGAGATTAGGTATAATTATAAAAAGGAAAACGGCTTCCTTACTGTACTTGATGACGGTGATGGAATCAGATTTGAAGATAAAAATAAGAACAGAATTAATTTGTATGATGAGGGAATTGGAATTTCATATAAAATGGCTGAGCTTCTGGATGTGAAGGTCGGAGATATCATCGAGTGGAGAAGCTTCGGTCAGAAGGATTGGACGAGGTCAGAAGTTTCTGTTATTTACAGGACACCTATGGGTCAGGGATTGGCAATTAAGAGAAGCACGTATGATAGCTTAGGGCAAAGCTTTAAACCCACCTCACTTCTGACATATGATAGAACAGATGCCGACAGCGCATTGAGTGTTGTTGAAAGCATTCAGAACAAGGAAGTACTTAAGTCCAGCTTTAATGAATTATTGGATAGTATAAGAATGATAATCGCCATATTGGTTCTTGGTGCCATATTATTGGGAAGCGTCGTGCTATATAATTTAGGTGCTCTCTCATATACAGAAAGAATAAGAGAATTGGCTACTCTAAAGGTACTGGGTTTTCACCCCGGACAGATTCGTTCTCTTCTTCGTATGCAAAACATATGGCTTACAATCCTGGGAATTATATTAGGAGTTCCCATCGGATATTGGTTGGTTGGCTTTATGCTTTCAACCATGCCTGCTTCTATTGATATGAGTACGGATATATCCAAAACATCAGTAATTATCAGTATACTGGGAACATTTATAGTCTCAATTACCGTTAATCTGATTCTCTCAAGGAATATTAAGAGAATAAATATGGTAAGTGCTCTTAAATCAGTCGAATAATTATTTGTATNTCAAANAATATAATTGGGACGCTGATACAGATATACTGTATAGCGCCCCTTTTTAAGTGCATGGTTTAGTAATTCTCTTTCCTTACCTCAAAATATGCCTGTTTATATGTACATACAGGACATACTCCCGGTGCTTTTTTACCGATTACCAGATGTCCGCAAATGCGACATTCCCACATGGTCTGCTCAGACTTTTCAAAAACCTGCTGCATCTCAACATTATTTAGTAGCTTACGATAGCGTTCCTCATGGGATTTTTCGATATCTGCCACTCTGCGGAATTTTGCAGCCAACGCCTTAAATCCTTCTTCCTCAGCATCCTTAGCAAATCTGGCATACATATCAGTCCATTCATAATTTTCACCTTCAGCAGCATGTAATAAATTCTCTGCCGTGCTACCAAGATTACCAAGCTCCTCAAACCATAGACGGGCATGTTCCTGCTCGTTTCTGGCAGTGGACAGGAATATTTCAGCCAGCTGCTCATAGCCTTCTTGCTGAGCTATATGTGCAAAATATGTGTATTTATTTCTGGCCTGGCTTTCTCCTGAAAATGCCTCCATAAGATTTTTTTCTGTCTTTGTTCCTGCATACTTGTTGGTATTACTCATTATCAAATCCTCCTCTAAAATTAAATTATTTATATATTTTATAAAGGGGATTGCTCCTCCTCTAAAACTAAATTATTCATTAAAAGGATCATTTATCTTNTATCTCAGTTAATAATATTATAATATAAACCTAAATAATAATCAATACTATTATTAATATTATTATAAACAAAAGACAAGGGATTTAAGAAATATCCCCTGTCTAATATCTTACATAAACAGTAATAAACTTATTGCCATAACAGCCATTCCTGCAATTAAGCCATAAATTGAAAGATGATGCTCTCCATACTCTCTTGCAGAAGGGAGTAATTCATCAAGACTAATATATACCATAATCCCTGCTACCATGGCAAAAATTATTCCAAACGTGATGTCATTAAAGAATCTATATAAGAATAAATACCCTACCAATGCACCTATTGGCTCTGCGATTCCTGACAGAAATGAAAGCCTGAACGCCTTCTTCTTACTTCCCGTAGCATAAAATACCGGTACAGCAACCGCTATTCCTTCAGGCACATTGTGAATTGCAATCGCTACCGCAATGGGAATTCCAAGCTGTGGCTCGCTTAATGCCGCGGTAAATGTGGCTAAGCCCTCCGGAAAATTATGAATTCCTACAGCAAGAGCTGTAAATAATCCCATTCTCATAAGATTAGCCTTGTGTGATTCACTCTTACCATCCATTTCCTCAACCGTATGTATTTCATGTGGGTTTTCTGCTGACGGTACTACCTTATCAATAACAGCTATTAATAGTATTCCAAGGAAAAACGCACCTACCGTAAGCCATGATCCGTTTATCTCTCCCAATTCAACTATTAACGACTCTCTTGCCTTAGCAAAGATTTCAACAAAGGATACATATATCATCACACCTGCCGAAAATCCTAAAGCTATGGATAGAAATTTGGCATTGGTCTTTTTTGTCAATAAGGATAGCGCCCCGCCTATACCGGTTGCAAGACCGGCAAATAGAGTTAAGGCAAATGCAAATATAACCGATGATAGCTCCATATTATCCTCCTTCTATGCTGAAATAAACGGATTATACTGTGGCATTCAACCGTTCTGACATTATAATCATAATAATCGCAAATAATAGCAAATACAAAGGATAAAGCCCAATATTGATTTTGTCTGCAATAAACCCGAAAACCGGTGGCATTAACGTGGTTCCTACATATGCACTCGCCATCTGTACCCCGATTACGGCCTGTGATTTATCCTCCCCGAAGTTAGCGGGGGTGGCATGAATAACAGACGGATATATGGGTGCACAGCCAAGTCCGGTAATAACAAGTCCCATAGGTGCTATAATACTGCCGGATATCGGAAGACCGATTAAAATTATCCCCATAAATATAACTATTAAGCCATATCTAATAAGTGCCCTGTCTCCTAATTTATCTGCTATAAATCCTGATAGAAAACGGCCTACGGTAATACCTAAGTAAAACAATGATGCAAGTCTTGCTGCCATCTCCGCGTTAAAGCCACGAAACTCAACGAGATAACTGCTGGCCCAAAGGCCTGCGGTTGATTCGAGGGCACAATAACTAAAGAATGTTATCAGAACAAGCTTAACACCACGAATCTTTATGATATCTGTAAGACTTAGTGCCTTTGATTGCTTCGTAGATCCGGTCTTCTTATCATCTTTCCTTTTCCAAAGAGGAAGACTTATAAACAGTATAGCCGTCAAAACTATCTGGATAACAGAAACTAAGAGATAACCGTTATTCCAGCCATAACCACGGGTTAAGCTGTAGCCCATAATATATGGACTCAAGGCGGCTCCTACTCCCCAAAAGCAGTGTAACCAGCTCATGTGCCTCGACGCATAATGAAGAGCCACATAATTATTTAAGGCCGCATCGACTGCTCCAGCTCCTAATCCATAGGGAACTGCCCACACACACAGCATATAATATGATCCGGAAACAGAAAATCCATACAAGGCCACCGCGGTCATAAGTACACTTATTGCGGTCACGAGTCCGGCTCCCAGTCTTCTGGTAAGTCTGTCGGATAATAAGCTCGATATCACGGTTCCGCAGGCTATAATCATTGTAATTATTCCCGCATATGAAATCGGTACTCCAAGCTGCCCATACATGACCGGCCATGCGGAACCCAGTAGTGAATCCGGAAGTCCCAGACTTATAAAAGCAATATAGATAATCGTCAGTAATAGTGAATACATTAATGTCCTCCTGCTGCAAGTCAGTTAATTAAGCTGTTAGTCATGCCTAAGTATCTTTCTGGCTCTGGGAGCTCGAAGCATGCTTGCCTGAGGCATATCATCCCCCAGTAGGGGCTGTAAATAGTAATATTTAAAGGCATCCGTTACATTATTGCCTTGTTCATTGATATATTCATCAGGCATAAGTCTTGTATTTGCAGCAACCTTCTCGAGGTTTGTCATTCTATATTCAACAGAATAGTTACCTGTTCTGTTTATTGTTATTGAACCATCGATATTATGCCATATAGCAAACTGTGCCGCCTTCTCACCAACTTCTCTTGCTTCGTGCTGATCTACGCTGGAAACACAGCCAAAGAATGACCTTTGCAGATATCCCAAGGTATCCGATCTGACTCTCTGTATACCAAGCTTTGCTTTTATCTGTTCTGACAAAAAGTCTCCTAAAAATCCCGTACCTGACAGTTGCCTGTTTCCATGGGCATCCACATCACCCTTTATATAATTGGCTATAATAGGCTTTCCGCTCTTATCCTTAATACCCTCCGATACTGCTACCATGCATCTGCCGTATCTTGAATAGACTGTCTTTACATCCATTAGGAACTTATCTAAGCTAAACTCACGCTCTGGCAGATAGATTAAATGAGGTCCGTCATCGGGATACTTTTGTGCTATGGCGGATGCGGCGGTTAAGAATCCGGCATTTCTACCCATAACGACACCGATATGAACACCGGGTAGCGCACGGTTATCAAGATTAAGTCCAATAAATGACTGTGCAACAAATCTGGCGGCTGACGGATAACCCGGTGTATGGTCATTCATCATTAAGTCATTATCAATAGTTTTAGGTATATGGATTGCTCTGAACTCATAATCAGACGCTTCGGCCTGCTGATTAACTATTCTGACAGTATCAGCCGAATCATTTCCTCCGATATAAAAGAAATACCTGACATTATGAGCTTTAAATACCTTAAAAATCTCCTGACAATAGGCTTCATCCGGCTTATCTCTGGTTGAGAACAATGCAGACGAAGGAGTCTTTGCAACTGACTCAAGATTGTGGGTCGTCTCCTGGGTCAGGTCGAGGAAATCCTCGTTAATAATACCTTCTACACCGTTTACAGCACCATAGACCTTGGTGATTTGTTGGAACTTTCTTGATTCGAGTACAGTTCCGACCAGTGATTGATTGATTACAGCAGTAGGACCGCCACCCTGTGCAACAACAACTTTTCCTTCAAGTACCATAGATTTTCTACTCCTCTCTTTTTGTAAATATATAATGTAAAATCATATTATTTATCAAAGAAATTCGCAATTCTCATCTATTATAAACCAATTTCATATATTTTTCCATAAAAATATCAATTGTTTATTCAATAATTATTTCTCCTCCCTCCACATGTCTCTTACTCATCTCACGTCTTAATTTTCTGTTTTCAACCGTATCAAATATTATAGAAAAATCATAATCTTCAGGATATAATTCTGAAGAAGCCACATGAAGCTTTACTCTTTTGTGATTAATCCAAATTTTTCTGTCAGCTAACTGAACTCTTAGAACACCCTTATCATTTACAGGCTGACATACAATTCCTATCTTTTTATCAGGGTATATCATCACGCTGTCACCTATTTGAAATTTCTCCAGAAGAGCATTGTTCTTTGTTGATTTAGTTATCTTACGGATACCGGAAGCTGATTTTCGGGCCAATTCTACTCCTGTAGAATTTGATTCCGGATCATATGAAATGTCATCGCCATAAGCTGCCTTCATCGCCGTTCTAATCATAGAATCGGGCATACCGAGTCTCCTGGATATATAGAAGGCACAGCTTTCTCCCGCTTCTCCTATTACTAATTGATAAAGAGGCTTTAGACTTTCCTTATCGAATGTCATTCTGGCATTTATGATTTTATCAGTATTTTGAGCATATTGTTTAACTTCGGGATAATGGGTAGTTACCAGGAATAAAGCATTGCTTTTTCTTAACTCATCAAGTATTGCTATGGCAATCCCCATGCCCTCAGTGGGGTCTGTTCCGGANCCAAGCTCATCCATAATGACAAGACTGTCCTTATTAACATTCCTCAGGATTTCTAATACCCTGGTAATGTGAGCAGAAAAGGTTGACAGATTTTCCGATAAATTCTGTCCGTCTCCGATATCACACAGATAATTGCTGTTCATGCATATATCTGCCTCACTGCAGGACACATGAAGTCCGCATTGTGCCATCATGCAATTTAGTGCAACCGTCTTTATTGCAACTGTTTTACCCCCTGTATTAGGTCCTGTAATTACAATACCGTTTATTCCGTTTCCAATCTCAAATTGCAGCGGTACACAGACCCTTTCGTCCATAAGAGGATGTCTTCCATCCTTTAGGATAATTCTCCTGTCTGTATTTATCTTGGGATTGGTACAATTAAGCTCTAGGCTTAATTTGCCCTTTGAGAAGATATAATCCAGCTTTTCTATCATTTTTATATTCTGATACATTATCTCGGAGTTATCGGACACCATTGCTGTAAGTGAATATAAAATCCTTCTTACTTCATTTTCCTCATCAATCAAAAGCATCTGTAGCTCCTCATAATACTTAGCCACTGATGCAGGCTCTATGAATAGGGTGTTGCCGGTGGAGGATTTATCTATTACGCTGCCGCTTACCTTATGCTTATATTCCTTCTTAACAGGAACACATATACGTCCGTTTCTAAGGGTACTGAAGTTCTCAGTCATGTATTCACCATAGACCCTCATTATATTATCTGCCTTTGCCTTCATCTTCTCCTTAACCCGTTCTATATCGCTTCTTATGTTTTTAAGAAGCTTGGAAGCATAATCATCCACAGCACCGTTTCTTATTTGAAAATGTATGGTCTCCTTAACACTCTCCAGACTGTCAAGATTCTCCTCATAATAGGGCAGTGACACCTCAAACATCTTACCTCTGCATAGATAGTCTTTCAGTCTGCGTACCGCCACCAGGGACTTTTCAATCTCCTCCAGCTCAAATGCACTTAAGCATTCACCCTTTTCGGCACTTTGAATAATATCCTTAATACCCGCTAAAGAGACCAGCGGCGGAGCGCCCAGCTTTTCTATTAACATCTTCGCTTCTGTAGTATCTCTAAGCCTTGCCCTTAACTCATTTTCATACAAATATGGAACCGTATTCTTAATCTCCTCTTTAGCCCAATTAGTTAAGGCCATATCCATCCATATCTTCTTTATTTTATCAAATTCAATATCACGTTCTACCTGCATCACTATAAACACATCCTTTTCAATTCTAAACAAAAACATATAAAAGCCATGGGTATATGCCAAACAATGCATAATACTCCATGGCTTAAAAATCCTATGGCTCCGATAATCGTAACCGATAAAATATACAAGTAAATAAAATATACAAGTAATAGGACGAACTTGCCTATTATAAAATTAAGCATGACCATACAGCCATGCTTATAAAACTCTTACATATAAAATATTAAGCACATTGTTGGCATATGTGCGGTCAATAAAAAGACCCGCATGAGGGCAACTTAAAAACAGACTACCCTCTGCAAATATTTAATTTGCCTTATTCTCCTTCACAACAATGCTTAACATAAACTACCTCATATCTTTATTAATATACAAATAATACCTTATGATTTTATCTTTGTCAATTGGAAATTTACTAAACAGAACGAAGGGTTCTCTTAATACCTCGCCATTCAGGAAGGTATTTATCCATATATCCTTTAAATATATGATTGTGACTGGCCTCAAGCAAATGAACAAGCTCGTGAACCACAACGTATTCAAGGCACATAATTGGCCTTTTGGCAAGCTGCAGATTAATAGATATACGCTTATCTCTCGTGTTACAGGAACCCCATCTGCTTTTCATATTTCTTATTGATACAGACTCTGCATGAACACCGATAATTTTCTCCCATTTATCAAAAAGAACAGGAAGCTTATCTTTTAGCTGCCTACGGTACCATTCCGTAAGGAGTTTCTCCCTCTGTTCTGCTGTACAGTCATTCTTTATGGTCAGAATTAAAGAATCATCTATGATATCTGTTCTGCATTTGGAACCTGTAACAATTCTTAACACATACGGCTTACCCCATAAATAGTGAATTTCGCCATCCACATAATCATATTTGTATTGAATATTACTGTTTTCAAATTTCCTCTTTTGTTTCTCAATCCATTGAATTTTATTTGTTACGAATTTAATAATCTCCTCATTCTTCATTCTTAGAGGAGCGGATATGCTTACTCTGCCATCATGACCTGATACCCTCAGATACATGTTTTTTATATTCTTTCTGTTTATATCAATTTCTATATTAGAAACGATTATTTTCTTAGTCATAGCTTATTTTCCTTAAATATGATTTGAATATATTGATTCCAAAAGATGATTCTAAAGACATAAACCGTTTTAAATTATGCAAATATTAAAATATAGTGTCAAATTATGTCACATCAGGTTTTTATATATCATATTATATAATATCACATTTGCGAAATTGTGGATTGAGAATAATAATAAATAGGAGGTTATACATGGCATTCTTTAGTTGTAATAATAACAGCTGTAATATCAGCTTGGCAAGACACCTATGCGATTTTATCGGCGAAACCGTAACCATCTTTACAACCAGCGGCGGACCATCAGGATGCGGCTTCACAGGATGTGTCTTATCAGTCAATCAATGCTTCGTGAGATTACTAACAGATATTGGCTCTCCTCCTTCGAGTCCTATTGCAGATAATATATGCGGGGATTTTGACGGAAAGAGCAAGGGCTTAGGTTTCGATGCCGTAGGAGGCGTAGGCATAGGCCCACACAGAAGAGACGACCGTCGTAAATTCGGTTCTGTATGCGACATACCGATTGAGAATATCGCTGCATTCTGTCACAATGCCATATAGGATGTGACTTGGGGACGTTTACTCAAAAAACGTCCCCTCTACATTGATATACACTTATATCATTTATTAATTTCCTGCACATTTACCCACATAGTAGGTTTCAGTCGGTCCAAGATAGCTTTCGGCAGGCTTCTTACCCTCCGGATAGATTACCAGCTTCTCCAAGACAAACCCGGGACTTACCGCATATATACGAAGCGTATTTAACCCTGCTTTGCAGCTTATTTTGCTGCTATGTCTATGGATATTATTCAGTACCCTCTTATCCCAGAAAGGATTTCCGACATAATATCCCTCAGGTATTATGTCAATAACATCTATGGCATCCTCATTCGCTTGAATCCCATAATATAAGGTATTCTCCATACTTACAGGATTTGAGGGTTGCATATATAATTCAGCTTCATATATTCCCGCTTCCTTTGTAACGAATCGATACTCGAGATAGGGTGCGTCCTCACCTGCGGTAAAATATTCGGTAGTCGGGTATACCTTTACGGCTGATAAGGTCTTACCATATCCCTCTAACACCTTGAAGCCACAGACATCACCCTGCTTATTTTTTACTTCTTTGTTCATATAATAATGCTCTGCTTCTATGGATATATAACCCTTGGTATCGACAAAGGTCATCTTTGATAATCCTGTTGTATCAGGCAAAGCAGCGGGTACTAGTATTGTACAGGTACCACATGGCATTTTTACTGTTATGCTGCCATCCGTATAGTCACCCATGATGCTACGGTCAATCTTAACAGTGATTACCTCTGTCACTTTATCCTTGCCGTCGAGGCTCCCCTTAAGAGCCGAGCAGGTCAGCCACTTATTATTACATGTGATCTCATATTCCGCCACCTTATCACTTATACTCGATATGGTAAATGAAGCCTCAGTCACTCCGGGTTCCAGAAAATCATACATGTATATCTTATTCTTATGCCATGCAGCTCCTTCCGAATGCTCTTCCGTACCGTCTATTGATACCATCAGTCTGGGTTTATTAGCCGGTATTACATTATGTAATATAGGGTTCTGACATTCCTCTTCATTCCAGTGGACAAAGCCGATATGCTCCGACAGACCGAGACCATACCATTTACCGTTATCTATGGTATGATATTGCTCTACCAACTCCCTGTCCCTCTTATGGCATTCTGCAATCTTTACGGCCAGATCATTGGCCACCATTTTACCGAGCCTTGCATCATAACGATTCTTTCCTGCCAAAAGCTGCATCTTCTGAAGATTGAGATTACCTACGGCAGGATAATATACCTGTGCAAAATATAATGATAGATTGTCGGGGGACAACTGCCGGTAAAGCTCGTCGGCCAATCCAAGCAGGTAATCTATTTCCTTTAAGGTATTGTCGGTTTCCTTATAATTAACGGGATGATATACGTCTGCATTCATATGCTCCGGTCTACGCTTATATGCGATTCTGGTATAACCTGTCAACAGTTCATAGACCTTTTGCTGCTGACCGTCATCCAAAACACCCTCGAATTGCTTTTGAATCCACTTTCTCGTATATATATCTGTGGTATTAATTGCCTCCGTTCCCCATTTATCAAAATCGTAAGCCAAATCCAAGAAAAATGACAGGGGATACTCCTGAGTACTAATATCACCTACATTAACAATCCACAAATCGCGAACTCCAAAATCATATGCCATACTCATCTGCTCCCAAATCTTTGGAAGATAGGAGCTGTTTATCCATTCATAGGAAATAGGGCCGCCATGATAATCAAAATGATAATACATGCCATAGCCGCCCTTATGGTTTCGCATCTCCTCAGTCGGTAAGGTTCTGAGATTACCGTGATTATCATCACAGAGCATAAGTATTACATCCTCCAGCTCTTCGCTGTTTATTAATCCCGGCGTGTCCTTTGTTCCATAGAAGAAGGGTTCGACCTCCTTATATAGAGCAAGCATTCTTGGAACCTCCTCCAGATTAGGATTGACATTTTCCCTTATTAATCTGTTCTGGGTCTTAATTACATCCCTAAGTAAATTTATATTATCCTCCAGCGTGGCCTTCTTGCCCATTATCGCAGTATCTGCCTCACCACGCATGCCTATGGTTATAACATTTTCGAATTTACCGTTCCTCTTTAAGCCATCCTCCCAAAAGCGTATAATTCCTTCTCTGTTGGTTATGAAATTCCACGCATCTCCGTATATCGAATCCTTGCCCCGAAGATATTTGTACTCCTCCCCGTTGCGTAAACAAGGTTCATGATGTGACGCACCCATTACAACACCATATTCATCTGCCAGCTCGGCATTTTTGAGTCCCGGTCCGTCCTCACTAAAGCGGGCTGACCACATGGCCGGCCACAAATAATTACCCTTCAGTCTGAGAAGAAGCTCAAAGACATGTTCGTACATTTTAGAGTTAAAGCCACCGAAATTCCTGTTGGTCCAATTTCCAAAGGCAGGCCATTCATCATTAATAAAGAAGCCTCTATATCGTACAGAAGGCTCCTTAGATATGTATTTCATGTCTGCTCCAATGCACACAGAGTCCTTACGCTTTGGTTTAATACCACACCAATTAAATAGAGGTGATACTCCAATAAGCTCCGACAGATGGAAGAGACCATATATGGTTCCTCGTTTATCGCTCCCCGCAATAACCAATGCCGTCTCAACGCCATCAATAGGATGATTAACAACCTGGAATAAATACACCTCTCTCTTTCCTCTGATTTCAGACAGATCTATAAGTTTTTTCTCGTCAAGCTCCTGAAGGATTGAACTACGATCCACCGTTCCATAAAGCACAACACTATTGCCAAGATACCTTCTGTCTTTTGTGGCGTACGGTGCATATCCGAAAGCCATTTCGATATCACGCATAACCTTTTTTGCAATTTTATTTACGCCTGAGAAAGCCTCATCTTCAATATAAAACAAAGAGCCCTGAGTCAATAGACTGTCTTCAGTAGTATGTACGCCTTTTAGCCTATCCTTACATAATATAAAATCCATGTAAACACCCCTTCATATGTATTTTAGTATTATATAGTCGTATAAATCACTCTGCCATTACTCTTATACTAATAATACCATAGCAGGTACATGGATTCTATAATAAGTTTTCAAATTATATTAACCTATAGACTTAAAATCGATGCATTAAACATATATAATCTTCAGATCCCCAAACACTGCATTTCCGTATATTGTGACTGATGGAGACTCAGGCGTGATATTATTATGCATNGAGTCAATATCACCAAATACTGCATGTGTCTTATTTATAATATTCCAGTCCCGCGGAATATATAAGTCCACATCACCGAAGACTATATCAACAAAAATCTCTGCCTTTCCTGAGGGAATCTTAGCATTA
>JGI24709J26583_10001761_pt1 | contig 18275 bp, 16 predicted proteins | sample BioPla2DNA1_FD_26583 | JGI IMG/M metagenome (IMG submission 26583) | reverse complement strand
TAAAGAAAAAAGAAAACAAATTACCAAAACCCTTAAGACTCTTAACCATCTCTGTATGAGTTTTTGTAATATAGCTAAACCTATAACCACTATTTAGCCTTTGCAGCTCCTTTACAAGGATACTGACATTACTGTCTTCCCCATCATCATGGGTCATAATACAAAGTACCCTTTTTTCACTCACCGGAAAAAGTCTGCACAGGTAATAAATAAATGCAAATATATAATAACCAATTGTCTTGATCATAATCAATTACTCCCTTTTCTGTACCGGGTACGGTACCAGGTACCGTACCCGGTACAGAGATCAATTATTTTTCTGGATGCATTTCCATCATCTGCGTGGTTGTATTTTTCTATGAAGGCTTCATATCTCTCTATATATAATTCGTAATCGTATTCTTTTATGGCCTGTATAAGGTCTTCTGTTGTTTGAACCACAGGACCTGGAGCTTCCTTAAAAATATCAAAATAAAAGCCCCTAAGCTTATCCTTATATTCACATAGGTCATAGCAGTAGAAGAACATAGGTCTTTTAAGTATGCTNTAATCGAACATTACTGAGGAATAGTCAGTTACCATCATATCAGAGACAAGATATAATAGGGAGATATCATAGCTCTTATCAAATTCATATAAAAAACCTTTATATGCAGACCAGTCAATACTATCCTTAATAAGGTAATGATATTTGACCAGCCATACTGTATCCTCCTTCATCTGCTCCATAAGCAAGGGAAAATCTAGCCCTGTATTAAACTTATATATTCCATTTGAATAATACTCATTATCCCTCCAGGTAGGGGCATAAAGTATTATCCTTTTGTCCAGTGGTAGCCCCAGCTCTTCTTTAATTTTGCGGATTTCTTCCTTCTTGTTCCTTCTATATAATATATCATTTCTGGGATAGCCTATCTCCAGAATCTTCTTTTCAAATCCAAATGCCTTCTTAAAAATCTCAGTTGAATACTTATTCTGCGACACTAAATAATCCCAAGTCTGTACATTATTGTAGAAGTTTCTTTTATAATCTTCCAGACTTGACTCCCCAGACATATATACCGCTTCCAGGTCCAGTGCAAGCTTTTTAAGCGGTGTACCATGCCATGTCTGTATGTAAATAGTATCCCGCCTNTTAATAATATACTTCGGAAACCTTGTATCGCTTATCCAGATTCCTGCTATGGCAAAATAATAAAAATACCGGAACCGGTTTCTTTTAATTATTTTAGCCGATCCCGGTATCTTAACCTTTATATCCTCAAGTATGAAATAACAGCGATACTTCCTATCAAGACCAAGTCGAACCATTTCCTCATAAATCGCTCTTGGATTTCCTGTATAATTTCTACCCATATTACTTTCAAAAAGTATAATCCTATGATTTATAGGTAGCATCTTAGTTAGCAGCTTATAATAGGATAACAGAAGCTGTTTTAGTATTTTCATACCTCTACCGTTCCTCTCTTATATTTAGTTCCCATTTATTTGTGAAGATCATCCTTTATCTTCGATGTCGATATACCCTCAGTCCTTGGGAGATATACCACTTCACAATATTCCTTTAGGAAATCAAATTTGCCCTCCCAATCATCACCCATTACGAATACATCTACATCATTATCTACAACATCACGGATTTTCTGTTCCCAGGTGTATTCCGGTATAACCTCATCCACATATTTTATAGCCTCTAATATTATCTTGCGATCCTCGTAGCTATGATATGCCTTCTTATTCTTAATTGCATTAAACTCGTCTGATGACAATACTACTATCAGATAATCTCCCAGCTCTCTAGCCCTTCTTAATAAATTTATGTGACCTACATGCAAAAGATCATAAGTTCCATATGTGATAACCTTCTTCATACCATATTAATTCCCTTGGTTCAGAGAATATCCTCCTTGTCTTGTAAACTTATTCTTGGTCTATTTCTAATACTGTCTTACTTTTTTTATATCTTGTAATTAATCTTGCTTAGCTCACTTGAATAATGTGATACTTATACTTCCTTATTTGCATCCTCTAATAGATCTTCTTTCCTAACTATTTCCTGGTCAGCTATAATGCTGGCATCAGGTACCAGCTCCTTACTTACTTCTACAACAGCATCAGTCACTAACTCCTTACTTGCTTCTACAACCGTATCAGGTGTAACAGCTGGCTTTTCTGTAGTTGCTTCAGTAGCGGGCAACTTTTTCTTCTTTTTCTTCTTCTTTTTAGGCTTTACGGCCTTCTCAGTCCCAATATATTTCTCTTCATATAGATTACAAATCTCTTCAACAGGCCCATCAGCCATCAGCTTTCCCTTGTCAAGAATTATTGCACGGCTACAAATTCTTCTAACCTGCTCTATTGAATGAGATACAAAAAGAACTGTTACCCCTTTATCGAACATGTCGAGGATTCGCTTTTCACTCTTCTTACGAAATTTCGCATCCCCAACAGATAGAACCTCATCAAGAATAAGAATCTCGGGATCCATAATGGTTGCAATAGAAAAACCTAGCCTTGCCTTCATACCAGATGAATAATTCTTAACAGGTACATTTATAAAATCTCCAAGCTCGGAAAATTCTACAATTTCATTAAATTTCTCATTAATAAACTCCTTGGGGTAACCAAGCACCGCTCCATAGAGATAGATGTTTTCAACTCCAGTATATTGAGCGTCAAAGCCCGCACCTAGTTCCAAAAGAGGCACAATCTTTCCCNTTANANNNANCTCNCCCTCNGAAGCCTTTANNACTCCTGCTATAATCTTAAGAAGTGTGCTTTTTCCAGCACCGTTAAGACCAAGAATTCCTAGACGATCCCCCTCATTTACCTTAAAGGATATATTCTTTAGGGCCCAGAATTCTTGATATCTTATTTCATTTTTTAATAATTTAATAAAGTATTCCTTTAAATTGTCTACTTTCTTTTCCATAAGGTTGAATCTCATGCCGACATCATCAACTCTTAAAACTTCTTTACCCACAGTATCCTCCATATTCGAACCTACTATAAATCAGCATTTCTCTAAATTATATTAAATATTCAGTATAAACTTGTCCTGCTTCTTATAAAACAATATAATACCAATTATTAGAGAAGCAAGGCTATATCCGATTGAAATCATTAGTGAATTCATATCAAGAGGTGCTCCGTATATACTATTTCTAAAATTTACAATAATATGATAAATCGGATTAAAGTAAAAAATCCATTGTTTAGATACTATACTAGCATCATAAAATATGGCGGAAGTATACATAATCATCATTAGAACAACACTCCATAAATACTCCATATCTCTAAAGAATACCGCCATAGTTGTCAAAATCAATCCCATACCAAAACAAAGTATCAAAATCAAAATCAAGGGTATAAATGCATTAAATATATACTTTGTCGGGTTTACCTTAAATACAAGCATTGAACCAAACAACACTAGCATTGATATAATAAAAATAATATAATTTGATAAAATATCCGATATAGGATAAATATACTTTGGTACATATACCTTCTTAATCATACCGCTATTTCTGCGGATTGATTTCATTGCCTGCNTAGTTGATTGTGCAAAAAATGAATACAAAAGTCTACCTGTTAAGATGTATACTGGGAAGGTAGAATCCGACTTCTTCTTCAAGCTAGTAAAAACAATTGACAATACTATAGTTGTAAGAATCGGTTCCAAAAGTGTCCACAGTATACCAAGATAGGAACGCCTATATTTTAACTTAATGTTCTTCTTAGTTAGCTCAAATAAAAGATATCTATACTTTTTAAAATTCTTAAATACTCTCTCCAAGGTTCTTCTCCCTCTTCTTATAATCCTAGATAAGCAGATAGACTAGAAAGTCTTTTTGCTTATTCACCTACTCTAAAAACTGATTCTACCACTTTTTTTGATGCCTGTCCATCTTCCCAGCCACAAAATCTGTTATAAAATTCCTCATACCTGTCTTTATACTTCTCTTGGATAACATCTATCTCCTTTATAGCTTCTATTACCTCTTCGGATGTAAAGACTAATGGACCCGGAACCTCCTTCTCTATATCAATATAGAAGCCCCTTAGGACGTCCCGATATTTCTCTAAATCATAGGTAAAGAAGAGCATAGGTCTTTTCAAATTGGCAAAATCAAAGAATACAGATGAATAGTCTGTAATTAATATATCTGATATTAAATAAAGCTCTGATATATCATCATACTTGCTTACATTATATGCAAAACCCGATAAGGAACTAAGATCGAGTGAATCCGCTATAAAATAATGTGTCCTAATCAGTATAACATACTCATCCTCAAGCTCCTTTCTCATCAGGTCAAGATCCAAATGAAGCTTAAATTTATACTGACCCTTATCATAAAATTCATCATCCCTCCAGGTAGGGGCATAGAGTATTGTCTTTTTATCTCTAGGTATACTAAGACGATTCCTTATGATGGATGCTATCTGGTCACGGTCAGGGGAATGTAGGATATCATTTCTGGGATAGCCGGTGTTTAGAATGGTCTTATTAAATAAAAAGCATCGTTTAAAGGTCTCACTACTGAAGCCATTGGCCGCTATAAGATAATCCCAGGCTCTGGACTGCTTATAGACCTGCTGCTTATATTTTGGTGTAGCTGAGCTAATATCATCTATATCAAATACCAGCTTTTTCAAAGGTGTTCCATGCCAGGTCTGTAAAAACACATTTTCCTTCCTCTTAACAGNCCACACAGGTTGTCTGCTATTGAAAACAATATATCCACACCTTGCTAGATAATAGTAGTATCTTAAGCTAAACCTCTTGATTTTCTTATGCCTAAAAGGAATTTTTTTGCCTTTTTCATNTATAACCCAAATGCATTTGTATTTTCCAGGTAAATTAGCAGAGATAAATTCATAAATATATTTCGGACTATCTGAATAGCTCTTCCCAAAAAAGCTCTCAAATAATATCCAGTTTCTTTTGACCGGCCTTTTTAGAAAGATATGAATATATAAGGATTTATAGAANGCCTTTTTATTATGCATGATTCTCTTTAATTTCTTACGTCCTAAACGGAGCTTAACTATNCGAATTGATTTATTAACATCCTGATCAATAAGGGCTTTTATAAGTCGCTTTCTATACCCTCTAAGTTTTCTTATAACTTCTCTATCTAACTCCTTAAAAAGCTTACTCATTATAAGAAAATTATCTTCACGCCATATATTATTTGCACTTCTTTTCAGTCTGGGGGCATATACCCTGCTATAATAATTGACATACTTTTTATCAAATCTACGTTTTAGGTCCGATGGCTTCTCAATGCGCTTAATAGTCTCATAATAGACCTCAACATACTCATTAAATCGGTTAGGATCCCTTATTTGAGATAGGGCTGGAAAATTAATTGCATCATTATGCTTCCTCTTTACATATTTGGCCCCAAACCTCTTCTTGTATCTATTAGTTTTTGATAAGGCTTCCATAAGAAATGGTATGTCAGAAAAATATACTAGGTTTTCAGTGAAGCGTATCCCATTTTCTTCAATTAGGTTACGTTTAAATAAGATATTAAGAACCGATATATTCCTTATACCCTTTCTTTTACTGACCAGTATGCGATATGCCATTCTTGTTCTGGCGGCTCTGCGAAGTAGCAGCTCCTCCTCAGTCAATTCATCATCAGTAACATANCCATCATCATCTGCTAGATTACTCTTTCTGTCTTTTCTATCCTCTTTTGTATCCTTGCTTTCATCAGAGCTATCTTTGTCATCAGATGCATCATCAAATTCCTCGTAACTATCCTGTGACCCTTCCTCCTGGTCATCCTCCATTTTCAGATCAGGTGATTGAAGATCATTTTCATCATTTTCTTCCTCCTGATCCTGCGCCTCCTGCTCCTCCTGTTTCTCCTGTTCCTTTAATAGATACACACTTCTTTGAAACCAGGTGGGCTCCTTCTTCCCGTATGTGATGTCATCATCTCTTTCCTGGGCTCCTGATACTAGCAGTTCAATCGCATCCTCATAGATATAATCATCACTGTCGAGAAAATATATATAATCTCCGGTTGCCCTATCCAGTCCAAGATTTCTGGCGGCGGCAACACCGGTTTTATCATCTAGATGGTATAATTTTAAGTTCAATCTGTTCTCATATTCGGAAATACAAGCTAAGTCTTCATCAGGTGAATGGTCATTTATTACAATAACCTCTATGTCATCATAAGTCTGTGCTACTACGCTGTCAAGGCAATCTCTTAAGTAAGCCTCTCCCTTATGAAATGGAATTATCACAGTAACTCTCATCATCAAGCCTCCAATCGTACCGGGATTATATGCGCCACTTAATTAGTAGTAATTATAGCATTAAGCTTAATAAGGCGTCAAGAATAGCCGATTTTGTCAAGTTAAGCTAATATGCTTACCTTATAATACAGCTTTATTCTTGTTTTTATTTTCTCCTTGATTTTATAGATTAACCATAAATGAACATAATAAAATACAGCTACTAAATTTGTTTGTCTAAACGGGACTAACAATTGTTAAAGACAAAGCAAATTATAGCAGCTGTATAAACTTACCTTATTTTCTTATACCTAAGCGATTCATTGCAGAGAATATAGCTCTGATAGATGCTCTGGTGATATTGGAGCTTACTCCAACTCCAAAGGTTGCCTTACTTGTGGTCATATCCAGCATATGAATATAAGCTGCAGCCTGGGCACCAGCACCACCACCAAGAGCATGCTCTGTATAGTCAAGCACCTTTATATGAATACCTAGCTCCTCCTGCAATCCCTTTAAAACAGCATCAATAGGACCATTTCCTGTAGCTTCAAAGGATTTTTCCACACCATGATCAGTGTAATGAAGTACGGCATGAGTGCATCCTTCATCTGTATCCATGAGATCCTCAAATTTACACCTTCTAAAATGCAAGGGTTCTTTTCTATCTATATAGCACTTCTTAAATTCTTCCATGATCTGATCAGGAGCAACTTCACCCTGCTTTTCAGATAATAATTGGATTACATCTGCAAACTCCTTATGCATACCCTTAGGAAGCTTATATCCAAAATAAGTCTCCATGATAAAGGCTACACCACCCTTACCGGATTGGCTATTAATTCTGACAACCGGCTCGTAGCTTCTACCTATATCTGCAGGGTCTATAGGAAGATAGGGAACCGCCCAGTTCTGGCTATTCCTTTCTCTCATTGCTTGCATTCCCTTATTAATCGCATCCTGATGGGAGCCTGAAAATGCAGTAAACACCAACTTGCCAGCATAAGGATGTCTTTCATGAACCTTCATCTTTGTTAAACGTTCATATAATTCAATAATTTCATTTATATTTGATATATTAAGTTTAGGATCAATACCTTGAGAAAACAAATTATAAGCAACAGTTAGTATATCTACATTACCGGTTCTCTCCCCATTGCCAAACAGGGTACCCTCTACTCTATCGGCTCCAGCAAGCATTGCCAGCTCAGTGGCGGCTATGCCTGTGCCTCTATCATTATGAGGATGTACACTTAAAATTATACTATCCCTATTCTTGAAATTCCTGTTCATCCATTCTATCTGATCGGCATATACATTAGGGGTATTCATTTCAACCGTTGAAGGTAAATTAATTATAATCTTATTCTCCGGAGTCGGTTCCCATGTATCAATAACAGCAGTACATACCTCTAATGCATAGTCAACCTCGGTACCGGAAAAGCTTTCAGGAGAATATTCCAGTATAATCTCACCTTCAAAGGTTTTGGCATACTCCTTAACCAGCTTAGTACCTTCTATTGCAATATTCTTGATTTGCTCCTTACTCATATTAAATACTACGTCACGTTGTAATACAGATGTTGAATTATAGATATGAACTATTGCACGTGGCAGGCCCTCTAAAGCTTCAAAGGTTCTTTTTAGCAGATGTTCCCTACACTGTACCAGTACCTGAACTGTTACATCATCAGGAACTAGTTTGCGGTCAACAAGCTGCCTCAAAAAATCGAATTCTATCTGTGAGGCAGAAGGAAATCCAACCTCAATTTCTTTGAATCCCAAGCCAACTAATAGCTTGAAAAACTCCACCTTCTCTTCTACAACCATAGGCTCTATTAGTGCTTGGTTTCCGTCTCTCAAATCCACACTACACCAAATAGGCGCATTATTAATCTCTTTATTCGGCCATTGCCTATCCGGAAGCTCTACCACCGGATTTCTTTTATATCTTTTATAATTCATAACATTACTCCTCCTTAAATTAATATAATTTACTTAGTTATAAAAATACATAATAAGAAAAATACACTAAGGACGGAGTCGGTAAATCACGCTGTATTTTTTCACTATAAACAATGTAGTATCGTCTACTCGAGTCCCAATTAATCAGATCCTTTCTTTGATTTTTTAACNATCNTAAGTTAATAGTATGTATAAATATGAGGTCACTAAAATATAGTGACCTCAATTATAACACCCTAATATTCAATTATCAACTATTTTTTAAGAACTTTTATACAATTTTTTAAGAACTTTTATACAAATTATGGCTCTGATATCAAATTCAATAGTATCATAGGTGTATCATCATTAATCGTAATGTTTTTGGANAAATCCGTTTCTAAATCCAAATAATATGTACCGGCTGAATATCCCNGTAGATTAATATATGGCTTTAGGGTACTTCTTGTCACCGGTTCAATTTCACTAGATGGCCCTAGAATATNAACAATAATAGGCCCCTTTGTAATATACATCTCTTGAAGGCTACNGCCTTTATTCCTAAGTTCTATATCATTAGGCCAAATNGATATCTGCTTTGNTTCTAGTTTTTCAATAATTACATTTATAGAGGCTGTAGTATCTGTCCCAACCAAATAGACTCCTGTCTCTAACCACTCCTGTAACTCTAGAAACTCCTCTATATTAGCTGTTGCACCTGTAATATCATATGACACTTCCAGATAATCAATACTTTCTAACTTGGAGTCATCTGCAGCTATTTCAATAGTTTTAGGCTGGAACTCAAGCCCCGTCATAATATATCCCTCTGCCGGTTGCCCGGTTGTAGTTATTCTAAGGGGTATTTCTTTTATCTTATATAGATCTATTCCCACCTCTATATTTGGAAAGCTAAAGGTTAATCTGCTTGAATCAATTACCTCGCCATCTTCATCAAGAGCAAAAGGTGTTAAGATTCTATTAATTCTTGATGTAGCCCCTTCTACATTTGCTTCTACAATTACCTGCTTGATTTTATCTACCCTGCTCTTGGGACCATCAACCTTAACAATTGTAGGAGAAGCTGATCTTGGACCAAGATAATAACCTTCGCCTACCTTACCCTTATCTACAACACTTATTTTGAATTCTTTACTGGATAACTCCTCTATGCTAATTTTTAAATGCTGTACATCCCCTCTATCTATAATCTCAATTTCATCCTTATATCTTCTGGGGGTAATCGTTATATTAACAGCATTAACATTTGATAGATTAGCAAGATCAGCCGTCACATCAAAGTCGGATTTTCTTAGACTTTCTATTATAGATCTTCTTGCTGCAACCTTAAAGTCTACTGTTTCTCCTTCTATAATTTCGTAGCTCTGCTTAGAAGTATTAATTAAATCCTCATTCAAAATAGTAACCGGCATATCAGAAAAAGTCTCATACATAACCGGATCATTTACATTAGTAATGACCAGCCACAACAAGGCTGCAAGAATTACGGAAAGAATTTTCAAACCTATATTTCTAGTTAACTTTTCTTTCATTCTTAAGTCTTCCCCTCCAAAATTTCAACCTCTGCTTAGTGTCAATGTCTTTTTTCTGAGTGTCGATTAGCTTTGCTCTTAGATAGTCTCCGTCTATATTACGAATCAGCTTACCTTCTTTCGCTATGGATACCTTACCAGTCTCCTCAGAAACAATAATGGTAAGACAGTCTGTCATCTCACTTATGCCTATGCCCGCCCGATGCCTTGTCCCTAATTCCTTACTTAATTGTATATTGTCAGACAGGGGTAGATAGCAGGTAGCTGCAACTATTCTATTACCTCTAATTATTACGGCACCGTCATGGAGCGGTGTGTTTTTTTCAAATATATTAATCAGTAGTTGGCTGCTTAATATACTATCAATATTTATTCCTGAACTTTCAAATTCATTTAACGGTATCTCTTCCTCTATAACCATTAAAGCTCCCGTTTTATTTTTAGCCATCTCAAAAGTGGCTCTGATTAATTCATTTAATGTATGGTCTGAGAATCTCTCATCCTTGGGATCATCAAATATGAGGATCGAACGAACTATATTCTTCTTACCCAGCTGCTCCAAAGCCTTTCTTAGCTCAGGCTGGAATACAATTAAGATAGCTATAATACCAACATCTATTGTATTTGATATAATCCAAATCACAACATTTAATTGAAATACAACTCCAACAAACCAGAACAGCATTATAACAGCCAGTCCCTTCACTAAGGTCCAAGCTCTTGTGTTCTTAATCCACTTGACTACATGATAAATAAGGAATGCAAGTATAATGATTTCAATTATATCTGTAAAGACAATGTCTGGTATAGTTAATCGATAATCATTAATTATGTTCCTAATTGCTTCCATAGCTATCTCTCCCGCTGTTATTGTATAAACCTATTCATCATACCCATAATCCTCTGCCTCATCTACATCAGGATCACTAAACTCTCTTCTCTCAGTGCTCTTTACATTTATATGCTTTACATTGACCTGGGGCACTGTAACAGTGACCTTTGGAACTGCTTTCACATAATAGTAATATACATCATCCTCAAACTGGGCATACTCCACTCCCGAATAATCTAAGGTTAGCTTAAAGAAATGAATAATATAGACCAGTGCAATAGATACTATAGTACCTAGAATCATACTTAAAATCTGCTTAGATTGATTTAATATCAAGTAACTGATTAAGAAGCCTAATATTCCTGTTAATCCTCCTGCCAGTATTGATATCTCAAATGCATAATCAAAGGACATTTTTCTTATAAAATATGTCACCATTATTATCAATGAAAATATGACAACAGTCATAATCATTTGACGATTCCCTGTCAGACTGTCAATAACATGAGTATAAAGCTGAATAATATCCTCGATTGATATATTAACCTGCATGGTTATTGCTGATTTAATAATCTGAAAGAGAAAATATATTATTACACCACAGCTTGTAGGAATCATAGCTACTGGTGTGGATATAAGTCCAAGTAAAATAGGTATTATATATGGTATCTTAAGAAGAAACAATATTGGTACTGCAAGCAGTACATATCCATACTTGGGTGTATATCTCGCAAATAGGAGATATAGTATCATCAATATAACAATTATCATAACAGATAATATCGGAGATATAAAATACACATGAAGCACAGATATTACAGCTGCTAGTAGAACCATAACAGCCGATGGTGTAAAAGCACTTAGTAAAGAAATGCCAAGTATGATGGGCAAGGATTTAAGTCTTTCATCATAGCCAATCTCTTTATTTATAGCCTGAAATGCTATAAAAGCAAAAATAAACTTTACTACCGGTAGAAGATATGCATCATATCTTTGATAAAAGTTTTTTATTCTTTCCCTGAGTTCAAGTAATTGTAGCATCTTGCCTTCCTCCAAACTTATGAATCATGGGATGATTCATTGTATACTTTTTCTAGACGCTTTAATAATCTAAAATATCTTGAAAGCTTCTTTCTGGAAGCATCATATTTCATGGAATATAGTATCAGTGCTCCCAGTCCAAATACTGTGATTGTCATTATATGGAAACCCAGTACATAGGTTCCCAAGAGCTTATAATCCAATGTAACAGCATTTTTAATTAGATATTCCATCCTGTAAAATACAATTAGGGCTATAATTAATCCATAGCCTATGGTCGCTGTTATAATTGATTTGAGAACCTGTAACCTTACATAATCTGCCTTATAATATTTGCTAAGATATATATCTTCCTTGCCGTCTTTTTTCTCATACACCGCAAGCTTTGTCATTAACCTTATTTTTTTAAAATTTAACATTGTAGCCTCCAATGATATACCATTTATACATGGTTCGCGACTATTTCTTCTAATCTATTATTCTATCGTCAATAGTATATCACAATCATTCTTGATTTTGTAGGTTTATTTTGTAATTTAACAATTTCATGATTGATTTAGATCATCTCAGCATAATACGCGATCCGTTGAAGGGTATTGTCTCCTTCTTCGTAAAGGTTGCTCTAAAGTTAAACACCCCTGCATAACCTTTATTATCCCAAGCTCCTCCATAAGTCAACACATAGGACACATCTTTTTCCGCCAGGTTATACCAAGCATCACAATAATAACTTGAGGTTGATGCTCCATTCCCTATTTCACTAGGAAACATAATTAGAGGGTTGCTTTTATCAAAGCCCATTCTCTTAACAATCATATTACTAGGGTCACCAAATTGCTTTGCAGACAGCTGTACTTTTTGTATTGGAAGTTTATAAGCAATCTTTACAGTTCTATTATCTGGATATGTGATATAAAGTTCTGAATTCTTAACATAAGCACCATCCAGTATAATCCATACATCACCCCAAAGATTCTCAATGCCGCGGTATTTAAAGGATGATTGTCCACTGTCTGATGAAACTCCTCCCGACATACTAACAATTTCATTCGTTTCTCCGCTTATAGAAGGAATACAAGTTATACCCGTTTCTCCTTGTATAATATCGACTGGTTCTCCAGTAAATTCAATCTCTAAAATACCATTTTTCAAGTCATTTATCTGACTTATTTTCCTTTGAAAATGCTCCGTATTAACATATTCCTTCCAGCTGCCAAGTATAGAAACCGCATCACCCACATGAAATTTCTTAGTCATATTTGTTTTTGACACATATATCCGATTCGTATGCTTCTCTGATCTGACTGCATAATAGGATGTACTCTTATCCTTTAGTAAATATGGCATATTAACATTTCCAGAAAAAATCGATTGCGAATCTATTACTGCTGTTTCTACTAAGTACAGCTTTTGCACTGTCATAATTGAAAGCAAATCACACTCCATGAACCCTTTAGTGTTCTTAATAAACTTTTGTAGCTTATTATAGGAGCATTTAATTAAAGGATGGGACTGACTCACACTAACTAGCTTATCCCCCTCAAGGCTTGAAAGATATACACCGATATAGATAAAATCGATTTCTCCTTCGGGGGTAACAAAGGAAGGATCCACCGAAAACCCAATTTCCTTGGTCGGGCTAATCCACAGATATTCATAGCCGTTGATCACTTCCCGCTTACAATAAAATTTAGGTATCTCAACCATAATATTTCCCACACTACCATCCAGTGAAAAACTATCTTCTCCGCTGTAGGTGATTTTCTTTCTACCATCCGACAGGACCTGAACAGCACAAACTTTGATATCTGACCATGGATATATATAGTCAAAGTCATTTTCATAAGGGGTGAGTGATGTTTCACCTTCTATGGCATTAAAATGTAGACCTGCCGCATCACCCACTCGTTCACAGACAGGATTACTATCCGTTAATTTCCATCTCACTCCATAGGTACCAGTATACTTAGTATCAGTATTCTTATCCCAGGTTACTTGTATCTCGCATTTAGTATTTGTTGAAATCAATAACATGTCTCCTACCTTTAAATTCAACGGCTCCAGCTCAGCAGGCCTTTTATGATTATTTGAGGTCTTAGTAAAATACCATTTGTCCTCATCCATATGAAGAATATTTCTCTTTTTAACAGAAGGTAATTTTACTATTCTTTGATAAGACGGTTCATAGTTTGTGGGGACTTTACCATATTCAATCTGCATCTGCTTGTCTAAGTTCTCAGCACCTTCTTCCTTGTAATTAGCATAATAAACCCTGGCAGCTATTGCATTTGAAGGTAGGTCAACCTTTGAAAAAGTCTTATCCTGAAGAACGTCCCCTTCTATTTTATATTTTCTTGAGGCCCCTATATCTGTGATAATTTCACCATCGGCTGTCATGAACTGCCAAGTTGACCTGTTGTGAGATCTACCGCTAAGCACAAGACTTTTTCCCTGTCCCGTCAGTACCGGAAACCATTTCGTAGTTCTATAATCCTTAGATCCCGCAGAACGGATATCCCTTCTTCCATCAAGCAGATATCCATAGTCATATTCACCATCGTACAAATTCTTGTTCTGTATTGTAAATACGATATCTTTGGCATCTCCATCAATTGGTCTTATAGTAAGTTTACTCACTGGCTTCTTGATCAATATACCAGAAGTATCTCCAGAAGTATCTGAAGTGTACAAGACTGTCGCATTTTCTATTTCTTTAAGATTTTCATTAATTACTTTTATTCTATTCATCTCTATATTATCCTTCTTCTTTATATAACTTATCTTAGAAAAACACAAAATAATTATGACGACAATCGAAACCTGTAAAGAATAGTTAATTAATTTATTATAATTTATACTTTGAAACTTCATATTGCGAGCCCCTCTATTAACCACATTTTGGAATATTGTCTCAATATAATATTAGCATAGTCCGGGCTCTATTTCCATTATTTTCTAAAGATTGTTTTGCTTTTAGTTTTGCTTCCAAACAAACCCTTTAACACTTTACTAAAAAAGGACACCTCGTTCTGATATTTCTACCAATAACGAAGTGTCCTTAACTTATTCTCGAATGCTTATCTACTCTATACAGTAATTTCTATTATATCATCATTTGAATTTTTATTAAGAGTGAATTTTATCGTCTTTCCATGAACTGTGATTTCATATTCTCCTTTAAAGCCATCCAGAATAACATTACCATATTCGTCTGTTCGTAATTCACCTTCTGTATTCCATTCTTCACGGATCAGACGCTTCAATTCATGATAAGCTGGTTTTGTCGTGTTATCTTTACGAATAAATCCACTTGGAGCTCCAAGCCATGCACCATCTGCAAAATCCCATCCGGTGATAGCTTCTACCAAAGGATGTTCAAACAAGATACGGTACATTTCAGACCATTCCCTCATCTGTCTTTCCTCACCTTCTGATGTTGAAGGCCATTCATCAACCTGATAGTCATTTAGATCCACTATATCTTTGGGCATAATATCACCTGACACCAGCGTATTCTCTGTAAAATGAAGAGGAAGTCCGAATACTGAGAATCTCTCAAGAATATCCTCAAGTTTTTCACGTCCCATATATCCCTGGTGTTGATGAGTCTGGATACCGATTGCAGAAATAGGCACACCTGCATTCAAACATCCATCGATTAGAATCCTATAACTTTCAGACAGATTGAAGTCATTAATAAGAAGAGTCGCATCTGGGTTAGCGCTCTTTGCAGCATCAAATACTTCCTTAACAAGACGAACTCTGCCAAGATCCTTACATATACGAGTAATCGCATTATCATATCTATCATATACAGGCATAATCACTACCTCATTGATAACATCCCACATATCTACTACACCACGAAATGCTGTAACATCACGATGAATGCGATCTAATTGCTTTTGTAAAATAGTCGCGTTGTCATAATCCATCAGCCAGTCTGCACAAGCCGTATGCCAACATAATGGATGTCCTTTCACTTTTACATTATTTTTTTGTAACATTTTTGCAGCTCGCATTCTGCTGTCTGTAAGAATTTCACCTTCTTTAGGTTCAAATCCTCCCCAGTAAAACGGAATCGTTCCATAATTAAATACTTCTAACCACTTATCCACTCTATCTTCGAAAAAGCTTTTCTCTGGTATTTGCTTATTATGTATAACATCTTTTTTCTCCATATCAACTTCCGATGTAGCCGAAAGAGAATCAAATGCGCCACAACCAAACAAAAACTGATGGTTCACTAATTTTACTTGTACAGAAGTATTTGAAAGTATATTTCCTTCACTATCTTTAAAACGTACTTTTCTCACTGCTTTTCTATGTGCTAATGAACTACTCAATGTAAACCCTCCCATATTTTTAGTATTAGTCAAAAGATTAAAAACCCCCTAAGGATTATTTAATATAAGTTACTGTATTTCCTATTCTATCAAGGGGTGTTCTGACAGGTAAGCCATCTTGTGTATCAGCATAACCCAAAGCTAATGCTCCATATACACGCTCATCTTCTTCCAGACCAAGTTCTTTCATAGCATCCAGGATTACGGGATTTTCATTTAACCATCTCAACTGATTAATCCACACGCTACCCAAATCTAGTGCATTGGCCATAAGCATCATATTCTCAATCGCACAGGCACAGTCCGCAATATTATTCCCATATCCTTTCTTATTAGCAGTAACAATAAGAACTGGACAACTATAGTGAAATACATAATTGCCTTTCTTTGATGCATTTATAGAATTTACCAGCGATTTGTATGTATTCTCCTGAATCTCCATCTTGGCAAATTCTTCTCTGGCTAGATCAGCTAGCTTATCCAGTACCTGCTTTCTCTGAATTACAATAAAATGAGTGCTTTGAGAATTCCCTCCACTTGGAGCATATCTTCCTGCTTCAATCACCTGATGAATCATTTCCTCAGAAACCATTTCATCTTTGAACTTTCGAGTGCTTCTTCTACTTTTAATAAAATCCAGCATACTTTTATCCCTCATACTTCCATCCATGCTCGCCATGGTAAATCATCTGCTTTGTCATACCACCATCTATACAAATATTCTCACCAGTAATAAATCCCGCCTTATCAGAACAGAGAAAAAGAACCATATTAGCAATATCCATTGTCTTTCCTACTCTTCCTACTAGATGCTGATCAGCATCTGGCCCTTCATAGACAGCACCTTCGGTTTCAATCCAACCTGGAGAAATAGAGTTAACCCTAACCTTTCCGGCTAAACTTACTGCAAGCGCGTGAGTAAGAGCAGCGATTCCGCCTTTTGCTGCTGAATAACTTTCGGTATAAGGCTGGCTCATTCTGTCTCTTGATGAAGACATATTAATTATACAGGCACCATCTGCAAAATGCTCCTGAAATAATTTCGAGAGATAAAATGGTGCTGTCACGCCTACTGCCATGGCATACTCAAATTCTTCATATGAGCATTCATCTATACCACGCATGATAGGCAATGCATTATTGATTAAGTAATCAACGTGACCATGTTTTTCAATCACATATCTTGCAAAAGCTTCCACTATTTCCTTTCTACCGATATCTCCTACATAATGGTCTCCATCAGCGATATCAATTACTTCCACAATAGCGCCCTCTGCTTCAAAGGCTTCTTTTATAGTCTTTCCTATACCACGTGCTCCGCCTGTAACGACTACCACCTTATCTTTAAACCGCATAATCCACCCTCCCCTCTTTGTTAGTATACAGAAAACCTTATTTAGTGTCCATAGTTATAACATCATTAGCCAAACTTAGTGTTGAGCCGTCATTAACATGATATACTTTTAATCCATTACTTTTCATATACCTTCCTCGCTTTCGTGTATAATTCAGTCAACCTTATTCAAATAATACTAGTAATGCCAATATGAATTCCATTATACCATAGTAGCTAGTCATCCTATGTCCAGATTGATTAAATATTTCATTAGGATTGGTTATTGCTTTTGATGATTCCATGGATAAGTATTTTCTTTGAAAGGCTACATCCTCCTCAGATTCATCAATACTTGAAGCCTCATTACGTTCCGGTGCCGGCTCGATCATACCAATCGTATTCTCTATCAGCACATCATATGGAACTACTTCATTCACTTCCTTGCTAATACACGAATCTATCAATATCAACCTCCTAGTTTCTGTCAATAATATCAAATCTTAAATGTAAACGTCTTAAGTTGCCCAAGTAGTCTGTGTAAGCGTAAAGCCTACATGTTATTTTAAAAAAGACCAGTAGCTTTTATCTACTGGTCTTTCGAATTATCTGATTCTATATTAAGTTATGTTACTTTATTCTAGATTTCCATCGCCTATCNTCTTCAATCATTATCCTAGTAGAGCTTTGCACCAGCAGGAATGTGATTATCTACCATGAGAAGGTGTAGCTTTTCTTCTCCTTCTTCTTCGTGAATTGCGGATAGAAGCATTCCACAAGAATCAATTCCCATCATTGCCCTTGGTGGAAGATTGGTGATAGCAATCAGCGTCTTGCCAATCAGCTCTTCAGGCTCATAGTATGTGTGAATACCGCTTAAGATGGTGCGATCAGTGCCGGATCCATCATCCAATGTGAACTGGAGAAGTTTCTTTGACTTAGGAACTGCCACGCAATCCTTA
>JGI24709J26583_10001755_pt1 | contig 18329 bp, 15 predicted proteins | sample BioPla2DNA1_FD_26583 | JGI IMG/M metagenome (IMG submission 26583) | reverse complement strand
TTGCAACATTCGTTTCTCGTTTCTAAGGATTACTTCTGGTGCTTTTATTTCGATAAGTCGTTTTAACCTGTTGTTGCGAATAATAACGCGTCTATAAAGGTCATTAAGGTCACTTGTTGCAAATCTTCCGCCGTCAAGTGGAACTAAAGGACGTAGTTCGGGTGGAATTACTGGAATCACTTGCAATATCATCCATTCAGGATTGTTTACACCTTTTGAGCTTCTGAATGCCTCAACAACTTGTAATCTTTTTAAGGCTTCATTTTTTCTTTGAACAGATGTTTCGTTGTTGGCTTGATCTCTAAGGTTATAAGACAATTCGTCTAAATCTAATCTTTGAAGCAAATCATGTAATGCTTCGGCACCCATTTTAGCAATAAATTTGTTGGGATCGCTATCATCAAGCATTTGATTTTCACGAGGAAGGGAGTCGAGAATATTCAGGTATTCTTCTTCACTTAAAAAGTCAAGATAATTAATTCCACCTTCTTCTTTTTTATCTTCAATTTCTATAGTTCCTGCAGCCCCTGGTTGTATTACGACATATTTTTCGTAATATATAATCGAGTCAAGTTTTTTTGAAGGTATTCCTAAAAGGTATCCAATTTTGTTGGGTAATGAACGAAAATACCATATATGAGCAACTGGTACAACTAAATGTATGTGTCCCATGCGTTCACGGCGTACCTTTTTTTCTGTTACTTCAACACCGCAACGGTCGCATACAATGCCCTTATATCTAATTCTCTTGTATTTACCGCAATGGCATTCATAGTCTTTTACAGGACCAAATATTCTTTCACAGAATAACCCGTCACGTTCAGGTTTATATGTCCTATAATTAATTGTTTCAGGCTTTAAAACTTCTCCGCTCGAACGTTCCAATATCTCTTCAGGAGAGGAAAGGCTGATATTTATATTTGAAAAATCGGATCTTACTTTCGAATCTTTACGATAAGCCATATTGTTTGTTTTTGAATGTGTATTATAACAGTTTATGAGTAATTTATTCTAACGAAACGCTTAATCCTAAGCCACGAAGTTCATGTAACAAGACATTAAATGATTCGGGGATACCAGGTGTTGGCATAGTATCTCCTTTGACAATTGCTTCGTATGCTTTTGAGCGCCCTTGAACGTCATCGGACTTAACTGTAAGAATTTCTTGAAGTATGTTCGATGCTCCAAAAGCCTCAAGTGCCCAAACTTCCATTTCACCGAAACGTTGTCCTCCAAATTGAGCTTTTCCTCCGAGGGGTTGCTGTGTAATAAGTGAGTATGGTCCAATGCTTCTGGCGTGCATTTTGTCGTCAACCATGTGTCCTAGTTTCATCATATAAATGATGCCAACAGTTGCTGGTTGGTCAAATCTTTCTCCTGTTTCCCCATCATAGAGATATGTACGTCCGAAATCAGGTAATTTGGCTTTTCGGGTATATTCGGTTATTTGCTCGAGTGTTGCTCCATCAAAAATGGGAGTTGAAAATTTAACACCAAGTTCTTTACCAGCCCATCCAAGAACAGTTTCATAAATTTGACCAAGGTTCATACGCGAAGGAACGCCAAGTGGATTTAAAACAATATCAACAGGGGTTCCGTCCGCAAGAAATGGCATGTCTTCTTGTCGTACAACTTTTGCAACAATACCTTTATTTCCGTGTCGTCCTGCCATTTTATCGCCAACTTTAATTTTTCTTTTCTTGGCAATATAAACTTTTGCTAATTGTATGATTCCGTTTGGCAGTTCATCACCAACTGTTATTCCAAAGCGTTTGCGTCTGAAATCTGCAATGGTATCTTTATATACGATAGTATAGTTGTGCAATAGACGTGATACTTGCTGGTTTTTCTTTTCGTCAGTAGTCCAATTAGATGTTTGAATATCAACAAAATCGTCTATTTCATTCAATACTTTTTGAGTATATTTTGCACCTTTTGCTACAATTTCTTGATTTAAGTAATTAACAAGTCCGGTTGATGTTTTACCGTTTAGTATTACAAAAAGTTTGTCAATTAGTCTCAACCTTAAGCTTTGTAGCTTAGTGTTCTCTTCTTTGTCAATTTTTTCAAGAAGTGTTTTTTCTGCAGCTTTTACTTTTTTATCTTTAGTAGTTCGCGAGAACAATTTTTTCTTGACCACAACACCGTACAGTGATGGTCCTGCTTTTAATGAAGCATCTTTTACATCTCCAGCTTTGTCGCCAAAAATTGCACGTAATAGCTTTTCTTCCGGTGTTGGATCTGATGCTCCTTTCGGAGTAATTTTTCCAACAAGGATGTCGCCAGGTACAATGTGAGCACCAACTCTTATCATACCGTTTTCGTCGAGATCTTTAGTCGCCTCTTCGCTTACGTTTGGAATATCGCTGGTTAACTCTTCTACTCCTCGTTTTGTTTCACGAACTTCAAGAATGTGTTCATCAATATGCAAAGAGGTGAAATAATCATCACGAACAACCTTTTCCGAAATTACAATAGCGTCTTCAAAATTGTAACCTTTCCAAGGCATGAATGCAACCATCAGATTTCTACCAAGTGCAAGTTCCCCATCTTTGGTAGCATATCCTGCAGTTAGAATATCACCTTTATTTACTTTTTGACCTACTCTTACAATAGGTTTCAAATTGATACAGGTGTTTTGATTTGTTTTTTGGAATTTAGTAAGGTTGTATCTTTTTGTATCTTCATCGAAACTTATAAGTTTCTCTTCTTCTGTTCGTTCGTATCTGATAACAATTTCTACTGCATCAACATACTCTACAACACCATTGCCTTCTGCAACAATTAGAATACGTGAATCTTCTGCTACCTCTCTTTCAATACCCGTTCCCACAATTGGTTGTTCGGGGTTTAATAATGGAACTGCTTGGCGCATCATGTTTGAACCCATAAGTGCACGGTTTGCATCATCATGTTCGAGAAATGGTATCAAAGAAGCAGCAATAGAAGCAATTTGGTTTGGAGCAACGTCCATTAGTTCTATCTCCTGTGGAGGAACAACTGGATAGTCGTCTTCAAACCTACTCTTTACACGGTCGCGGATAAATTTTCCATCATCATCTATTGGCGCATTAGCCTGAGCAATTGTTGAAAGGTCTTCCTCTTCGGCACTTAAGTATACAATACCTTTAGGAGATAAATCGACTTTTCCATCATTAACTTTTCTATAAGGTGTTTCAATGAAACCCATGTCATTGATTTTGGCGTAAACGCACATAGAAGAGATTAGTCCAATATTAGGACCTTCCGGGGTTTCAATAGGACATAAACGTCCGTAGTGTGTATAGTGAACGTCGCGTACTTCAAAGCCTGCTCTTTCACGTGAGATACCTCCAGGTCCGAGTGCTGACATACGTCTTTTGTGCGTCATCTCAGCCAACGGATTGGTTTGATCCATAAATTGTGATAGTGCATTTGTTCCAAAGAATGAATTTATTACAGAACTTAGAGTTTTTGCGTTAACTAAATCAACAGGCTTAAAAACCTCGTTATCACGAACGTTCATTCTTTCTCTTATAGTTCTTGTCATTCTGGCTAACCCAACTCCAAATTGGTTGTAGAGCTGTTCACCAACTGTCCTAACTCTACGATTACTCAGGTGGTCGATATCATCAACGTCTGCTTTAGAGTTGATAAGTTCAACCAAGTATTTTATTATCTGAATAATGTCTTCTTTTGTCAGTACCTTGACATTTGGATCGATAGATAGATTAAGTTTTTTATTAATTCTAAATCGACCAACATCTCCAAGGTCGTAGCGTTTGTCACTAAAAAACAGTTTGTCGATTACATCGCGCGCAGTAGACTCATCAGGTGGTTCACTACTTCGCAATGCACGATATATGAAAACAACAGCCTCTTTTTCCGAGTTCGTTGTATCTTTCTGTAAAGTGTTATATATGATAGCGTAATCGCTTTTTGAACTATCTTCTTTGTGTAGGAGTATAGTTTTTGCACCTGAATCGATTATCAAGTCAATGTGTGAGTTGTCGATAATGGTTTCACGGTTAACGATTATTTCGTTACGTTCGATTGAAACTACTTCTCCAGTATCCTCATCAACAAAGTCTTCAATCCAAGTTTTTAGTACTCTTGCAGCGAGTTTTCTACCAACAGCTTTTTTTAGACTTGTTTTGTTGACTTTGATTTCGTCTGCCAAGTCAAAAATTTGGATAATGTCTTTGTCACTTTCATATCCAATAGCTCGGAGTAAAGTAGATACCGGAAGTTTTTTCTTCCTGTCAATGTATGCGTACATTACATTGTTGATATCAGTTGAAAACTCAATCCAAGAGCCTTTGAAAGGAATAACTCTTGCTGAATATAGTTTAGTTCCGTTTGCGTGAACTGTTTGTGCAAAAAATACTCCTGGTGAACGGTGCAGTTGACTTACAATTACTCTTTCAGCACCATTTATGATAAATGTACCGCGTGGAGTCATATAGGGGACTGTTCCTAAATATACTTCTTGTACGACGGTATCAAAATCTTCATGTTCCGGGTCCGTACAGTATAGCCTAAGTTTTGCTTTTATGGGTACACTGTAGCTAAGTCCTCGTTCAATACACTCTTCAATGTCATATCTTGGAGGGTCTATAGAATAATCTAAAAACTCTAAAACAAAACTGTTTCGAGTGTCTGAGATAGGGAAGTTTTCTGTGAAAACTTTATATAAACCTTCTTTTTTACGCTCTTCGGGCGTACTGTTTAATTTGAAAAACTCTTCAAAAGATTTTAGCTGTAATTCCAGAAAATCAGGGTAGTCAAATTGCGATTTTGTAGAGGAAAAATTTATCCTATTTGTTTTGTTCAGACTCATAGTTTGTGTTATATATAAATTAACAATTAGAAAAAAACAACAAAAAGGCTTAGAGCACTTTAGGCTCTAAACCTTAACCCACAATATCGGATTATATTACTTGATTTCAACTTCTGCTCCAGCTTCTTCTAATTGGGTTTTTAAAGTTGTTGCTTCTTCTTTGCTAACGCCTTCTTTAATAGCTTTTGGCGCTGCATCGACTATCTCTTTAGATTCTTTAAGTCCTAGACCTGTTAATTCTTTAACAAGTTTTACTACTTGAAGTTTAGCTTGTCCAGCTGATTTAATGATAACATCAAAGCTGGTTTTTTCTTCGGCACCTGCTTCTGCTGCACCGCCTGCTGCGGGAGCAACAGCCGCTACAGCTGCAGCTGGTTCAATACCGTATTCGTCTTTAAGAATTGTAGCTAATTCGTTAACTTCTTTTACAGTTAAGTTTACTAACTCTTCCGCAAGTTTTTTCAAATCTGCCATTTTTTTTATTTTTTAAAAGGATTTTTACTAATTATTAATTTCTTTCTTGTAATGTTTTTACAACACCTGCTATTGTGTGACCACCCGACTGAAGCGAGCCAATAACTCGTTGAATTGGAGACTGTAGTAATGATATAATTTCTCCAATAAGTTCTTCGCGTGATTTAATGTTAGCAAGTGTTTCTAATTGGTCTGCGCCAATATATACAGATTCAGATACATAAGCACCTTTAAGAGATGGCTTAGGATTTTTCGGATTTTTCTTTTGAAAATCTTGTATCATTCTACCTGGCACGTTTCCAACTTCACAGAAAAAAATGGAAGTTGAACCTTTTAGTGTACCCAGTAGTTCTGTAAAATCGCCCTCAACTGACTCAAGAGCTTTTTGCATTAGAGTATTTTTGACAACTACCATGTTAATGTTTCTTTTAAAACACTCCTTGCGTAGTTCAAAAGTATCGGCTGCATTTAGTCCCGAGGTGTCAGTTATATAAAAGTGTCCATATTTTTGGATTTTTTCCTTGAGCGACTCAATGATTTGTGCTTTTTCTTCTCGTCTCATTTTCTATCAATTTTACTCATCAAATGACCTTACATCTACTTGGATGCCAGGGCTCATAGTACTACTTAAATAAACACTTTTAACGTATGTTCCTTTTGCACTTGTAGGCCTAAGCTTAATTAAAGTGTCAAAAAGTTCTTTCGCATTATCTTTAATTTTATCAGCATCAAACGATACTTTACCGATCGATGCATGAACGATACCAAATTTATCGACTTTGAAGTCAATTTTACCTGCTTTGACTTCCTTAACGGCAGCGCCTACTTCAGTTGTAACTGTACCACTTTTTGGGTTTGGCATAAGTCCACGAGGTCCTAAAATTCGACCCAATGCACCAACTTTACCCATTGTCTGTGGAGTTGTAATAATTACGTCAACATCAGTCCAGCCACCCTTAATTTTTTCGATATAATCATCTAAGCCAACGTGATCTGCACCAGCTGCTTTAGCTTCTTCTTCTTTATCGGGCGTACATAGTACAAGAACTCTTGTTTGTTTTCCTGTACCGTGAGGTAGTGACACTACACCACGAACCATTTGGTTTGCTTTACGTGGGTCAACACCTAATCGAACGTCCAAATCAACTGAAGAGTCAAACTTTGTAAAAGTAATCTCTTTTACTAATTTGGCTGCTTCTTCGATTTTATAGATCCTGCCGGCTTCGATCTTTTCGTATGCTCGCTTTTGATTTTTTGTAAGTTTTGCCATAACAAATTGATCTTTTATTACTGATTAAAATTTAGGATCACCAGTTACAGTGATTCCCATACTTCGGGCAGTACCGGCAATCATTTGCATAGCCGCCTCTATGGTTAATGCATTCATGTCAACCATTTTGCCTTCTGCTATGGTGCGAATGTTATCCCATGATATTGAGCCTACTTTTTTTCTATTAGGCTCGGCAGATCCGCTCTGGATTTTTGAAAGTTCTTTCAGTTGTACTGCTACAGGTGGTTCTTTGACAACGAAGTCAAATGATTTGTCACCGTAAACAGTAATAATAACAGGTAGAACTTTGCCAGCTTTGTTTTGTGTGCGTGCGTTGAATTGCTTGCAAAACTCCATGATGTTCACTCCCTTTGAACCTAATGCAGGCCCAACTGGAGGAGAGGGATTGGCTGCACCCCCTTTGATTTGCAATTTAATAAACGCTGCAACTTCTTTTGCCATAATGTTCTTTTCTAATTAAAAAATTACTCTTTCTCTACCTGTGAGAAGTTTAGTTCTACAGGGGTGCGTCGTCCAAAAATTTTGACGATAACTTTCAATTTTTTCTTTTCATCGTGTACCTCCTCAATTGTACCGCTGAAACCATCGAAAGGACCTTCAGTAATTTTTACGCTTTCACCAACAATAAAAGGAATGTTGATTTCTTCATCCATTTCCAACATTTCGTCCATTTTTCCCATAATCCTCCGAACCTCGTTATCACGTAGAGGTATCGGCTCACCATCTGGAGTACCAAGAAAACCTATGACGTTTGTTAAACCACGAATGATATGCGGTATTTCTCCAACCATTGCAGCTTCTATCAATACGTATCCGGGAAAACTAGCGCGTTCTTTGCTGATTTTTTTTCCATTACGTATTTGAAAAACCTTTTCGGTTGGTATAAGAACCTGCGATACGAATTCCGTAAGTTCAAGATTACGAATTTCGCTTTCGATCAGCTCTTTCACCTTTCGTTCTTTACCGCTTACTGCGCGGACAACGTACCATTTTTTGTCCATTGATATTACTTGTTTTACAAGTCTTTAGTAAAAAATATTATAGACAACACTCATTAAATTTGAAAAAGTGATGTCCATTACATAAATGAGGAGTGCTATGATTAAGGAAGCAACCATTACTACTACTGTGCTGGACTGAAGTTCGTTCCATTTAGGCCACGAAACTTTATGTACCATTTCGTCATAAACGACTTTTAAATAATTTCTAATTCTTTTCATCGATGTTTAAAATTGCCAGAAATAAAAAATAAACCTACATATTTCAATGGTCTGAAATTTCAATTGTAAGTCTATTACATTCTTAATTCTTAATATATTAGTTTTGACAATTAATAACTTTACTCGCAGGGGCGGAGAGGCTCGAACTCCCGACTTCCGGTTTTGGAGACCGGTGCTCTACCAACTGAACTACACCCCTAAAATATGCCATTGAGTTTTAACTCAATGGCATTATACTATATCAAAAATTATTATTCAATAATTTCTGTTACTTGACCTGCGCCAACTGTACGACCACCTTCACGAATTGCAAATCGCAATCCTTGACCGATAGCAACCGGGTAAATTAACTCTACATTAATTGTCACGTTGTCACCTGGCATTACCATATCAACACCCGCTGGCAATTGAATTGTTCCAGTGATATCCAATGTACGGATGAAAAACTGTGGGCGATAGTTGTTATGGAATGGAGTGTGACGACCGCCTTCTTCTTTTTTCAAGATATACACTTCAGCCTTAAATTTTGTGTAAGGCTTGATAGTATTTGGGTGTGCAATAATTTGTCCACGTTTAATATCTTTTTTGTCGATACCGCGAAGTAATAAACCAACGTTATCACCAGCTTCACCGCGGTCAAGAATTTTACGGAACATTTCAACTCCAGTAACAACACTTTTCTTGTTTTCGCCAAGTCCAATAATTTGAACTTCGTCACCAGTTTTAACTACACCTGTTTCAATACGACCTGTAGCAACTGTTCCACGACCTGTAATTGAGAATACGTCTTCAACAGGTAGTAAGAAAGGTTTGTCAACAAGACGTGTTGGAAGTGGAATGTATGAGTCAACAGCAGCCATTAATTCCATTATTTTTTCTTCCCACTCTGGTTCACCATTGAGTGCACCTAGTGCAGAACCGCGGATTACAGGGGTGTTGTCTCCATCAAATTTATAGAAACTAAGTAGTTCACGAACTTCCATTTCAACTAGTTCTAACATCTCTTCGTCGTCAACCAAGTCAACTTTGTTTAAGAAAACAACTATACTTGGAACGTTTACCTGACGAGCCAAAAGAATGTGCTCACGAGTTTGAGGCATAGGACCATCGGTCGCAGCAACAACTATAATAGCACCGTCCATTTGGGCAGCACCTGTTACCATGTTTTTAACGTAGTCAGCGTGACCAGGACAGTCAACGTGAGCATAGTGACGATTCTCTGTTTCATATTCAACGTGCGAAGCACTAATGGTAATTCCACGCTCTTTTTCTTCTGGAGCATTGTCAATTGAATCGAAGTCGCGCACTGCGCTCAATCCTTTGCTTGCAAGTACTTTAGTAATAGCAGCAGTAAGAGTTGTTTTTCCATGGTCAACGTGGCCAATTGTTCCTACGTTAACGTGTGGCTTGGTCCTTTGATACTGTTCTTTAGCCATAATTTTTAAATGTTAAATATGTTATTGTTTTAGGTTCAAAAAAATCACTCTTGAGCCAATGATGGGAATTGAACCCATGACCTCTTCCTTACCAAGGAAGCGCTCTACCCCTGAGCTACATCGGCACTATATTTGAGCGGGAGACGGGGCTCAAACCCGCGACCCTTAGCTTGGAAGGCTAATGCTCTATCGACTGAGCTACTCCCGCTTATAATATGAAAACAAAACGTGGGGAGAGAAGGATTCGAACCTCCGAAGGCATATGCCAGCAGATTTACAGTCTGCCCCAGTTGGCCACTTTGGTATCTCCCCATACATTCAAAAAATTAGAGCCGATGGAGGGATTCGAACCCACGGCCTGCTGATTACAAATCAGCTGCTCTGACCAACTGAGCTACATCGGCGATCTCAAAGAGTTTTTACTCCCCTTAATCTTTTGGGAATGCAAATGTAGGGAAGTTTTTTTATTTTACAAAGAAAAATGAAAAATTTTCTTTTATAATATTATTTTTTATTGCGTCTTAACTTTTCTTTATATCTAACTAGCTGAACTTTTAATGCGTCGACACATTGGGCTGTTGACTCTTCAAATGTTTTAGATTGACGGCTAGCAAATAAATCGTTATTTGGGATTTCTACTCTTATTTCTGTAATTTTGTTTTCAGATGTTTGACTGTTTTCTAATCGTAAAAAAACTTCAAAACCAACTATATTGTCAAATATTTGTGATAGTTTCGATAGCTTAGCTTCGATAAAATCAATAAGTTTTTGGTCTGCGTCAAACTTAATCGAATGAATTTTTATGTTCATAGTGGTTCCTCCTTTTATTATTAATATGTATTGTTTTAATTTCTTGGATGGGCTTGTTTGTGTGCCTTTTTTAATTTTTCAAAGTTATTATGTGCGTAAATTTGTGTTGCAGCCAAAGAGGTGTGTCCCAACAACTCTCTGATGGCGTTTAAATCTGCTCCTGCGTTTAACATATGTGTTGCAAAGGTATGTCGTAAAGTGTGTGGGCTGCGTTTAGTCATAGTAGTCACGTTATCTAAACTGTTCCGTACTAAAAGATAAACAAACTTAGGATACAAAGGTTTGCCTTTGTCGGTAACAAATAGGTAATCATTTTCGTTTCCGTGGGTTTTGCGTCTTAAATGTATGTATGAATCAAGCTGTTGTACAAACCAGTTAGGAATTGGAATGTTTCTTTGCTTGTTACGTTTCCCCAAAACAGATATATATTTTCTATCTCTATCAATATCGTTTATTTTTAAGTTTATTAGTTCAGCACGTCTAATGCCAGTTAAATATAGTAGAGAGAGAATTGTGTTTGTTCTCATTTTGGGAAAGTCTTCTGTTGAAAATTCAGAAAGTGATAGTGAATCAATTTGAGATTCTTCAAGGAAAGAGGGTAATTGTTTTTGCTTTTTGGGCAACAAAATATTTAGTGCGGGGTTCTTTTTTATATTCCCGCATATGATATGGTATTTATAGAACGATTTTAATGATGATATTCTTCTGTGAATAGTGGTTTTGCTCTCTTTTTTTTCTAATAACACAAGAAGCCATTCCCGTACATCTTTGGATGTAGCTGAGAGTGGCTCTTTATTGTTATTGGTTTCGTTTAAAAACTCAATAAATAGTTTTATATCTGATGTGTATTCTCTTACAGTGTGTTCAGAGAATTTGCGTTCAAAACGAATGTGTTTTATGTATTGTTCTAATGCTTCGCTCATGTTTGCAATATAGCAATATTCAATACAAAAAACAAGTGGAATTTAATTATTTTCCTCTTGGACTTGAAGATGTTGTTTATAGACGGCTTTTTGAAGTGTTCTGCGACGTAATTCACTTTTTTTGTTAAATTGTTTGCGATTACGAATTTCTTTCATTCTTCCGGTTTTTTCAAACTTACGTTTGTAGCGTTTTAGTGCGCGGTCAATGTTTTCGCCTTCTCTAACAGGTATTATTATCATAGTATAAATTAATTAATAAAAAGTTTTTTAATATTTGGGACTGCAAATTTAGATAATAGGTTTTATTATAACAAATATTTTATAAATTTAATTTTTATTTGGTTTCGTATAAATTTGTTTTATTAGCTAGTAATGTGAAACGATAGACCACTGATTGTTAATACTCAAGATATTCTGTTAAGCGTGCTATCTCTTGTTTCGTTATTACCCGATTTTTAACAAGTTCGTTACTGTTTTTGATCTCTTTTACGAAGTTTCGGTACCTTATTAGCTTGTTCGCAAAGTCTTTACTAACGTATGGATGTCGTATTAGTGTTTTGTAGTCGGCTTGATTTACATTAATTTTCTTTACTTGTATCGGATCAATCCATGTGTGATTTAGTATTTTTGTTTTACTACTATCTGGAATTTCATCAACCTCATAAATTTGTTCCCTATTGAGAAAACCTCCAAGTTTGTTTCTGTAGCTGATTATTTTGCCACAAACATCAAAACTCTCACCACTTGACTTGCTTAGTTCTGATGTAGTAGTTGTATTTAGCTCAACTTTAGATATTTCAAACTTTATCTCTTTTATGGTTTCGATATTGACGTATGGTTTAATTTGTAAATAGGTTGANGTNTCTATTGTNTATAANNNCATTAGGTCTTCGCTTTTTGCAAATTTGCCACCCGATTTTACGTAATTAACGATAGTTTTGGCGATATATTCTGGCATTCCTATTTCCAATAATTTATCAAACGAAGTCTTATTTGGATCAAACTTCTCTGTTAGGGCTATCTTTTTATCTTGCTTTATGGTTTTAGGTTTTGTAAAATCCCTGTCTTCAATAATTATGTAGGGGAGCAATTCGTNGAATAGAGAGTCGGTCATTCCGTAAATTATTCGTAAATCGTCTNGTGAATTGTACTTTTTCCCTTTAGAGCGAAGATTAACTATTTTTGTTGCAATATTTTCCGGAACTCCTGAACTAATGAGTTGATCCTTACTGTCAGAATTTGGATTAAAATATGTCAAGGGTACAGTATCAACAACAGTGTTCAAATCGCTTGTTATTAACTGCATGAGAGTGGTGTCAAGTATTGGCATTGTCGCGCTTCTGCTAAAATATCTTTTTTGAACTTGTCCGTATATAATAATGGTGATAATAATCCCCCATATTAACAAAAGGGCTCGTTTTTGCCCTTTTGTATATGAGTTTATATCCTTCCACAACGTTGACATATTTGTTGTGTGTTTAAAATTTTATTAATCCTGTTTGATAAAGGAAAATTAGAATAATAGCAACAGGTGCAATAAATCTTAAAATAAACATAAATATATTGTACCAAGCAATACTTTTTGCTGTTTTAGTAACGTTTAGCTGTTCTTTAATATGCTTTCGTGACATTGCCCACCCTATAAACAGAACAATAAACAATCCTCCTAATGGCAACATTATATTGGATGTCAGATATTCTGTAAAATCGAAAAAGCTAAATTTCCCTATATTTAAAACGCTTGAATCTGTAAGAGATAGAGTGCAGAATACTCCTATTATTAGGGCTACCGTTCCCCCAATAATTGCCGATTTAGTTCTGCTCACCTTACGTTCTTCAATTAAATATGCTGTAACTACTTCAAGCAGAGATATTGAACTGGTTATAGCTGCAATAAAAAGAAGTATAAAGAACGTGATTGCAAATAGTTGTCCAGCAGGCAAAGAGTTAAACACTTGAGGTAAAACTATAAATACCAAACCGGTACCTTCGTCAGCAGTAAATCCTAATGCAAAAACGGCAGGGAATATAGCCACTCCTGCTAAAACTGCAATTAAAGTGTCAGCAATAGAAACACTTACAGCTATTTTCGGTAGTTTTTCGCTCCTTTTTATATAACTTCCATAGGTTATCATTGTTCCCATTCCAAGACTTAGTGAAAAGAATGCTTGTCCAAGTGCATTTAATACTACTCCACCGTCGATTTTCGAGAAATCGGGATTAAATAGGAACGATAAGCCTTTGCTTGCACCGGGTAGTGTTACTGATCGTATGCAAAGTACTATTATAATGAGTAAAAGCAAGGGCATTAAGAGTTTTGTATATCGTTCTATTCCTTTTTCAACACCGGCTAACACTATTAATACTGTTAAAACAATAAATACCACCTGCCAAAATACTGACATAAAAGAGTTATTGGTAAAATTACTGAAAAGTGTTCGTAGTCCCTCTGCATCAAGATTATGGTATTGATTAGCTACCGCAATTTTAATATATTCTAGCGTCCAGCCTGCAACCGTTGAGTAAAAAGCCAAAATCAAAACTGAGGCTATTACACCTAGAACACCAACCCACTTCCACTGTGAGTTTGGTTTTAAAACCTTGAAAGCCCCGACAGGGTTTCTTTGGCTTTGTCTGCCAATGATAAATTCACTAATCATCAGAGGAACGCCTATTGCGAATATTATTCCCAAATAAATAAGAATAAAAGCTGCTCCTCCGTTTTGTCCGGTCATGTACGGAAATCTCCAAATATTTCCTAGTCCAATTGCCGAGCCCGCAGCTGCGGCAATTATACCGAATCTGCTTCTAAAAGCGCTTCGTTTTTTGATCTCTTTGTTTTCTGCCATGATTTCTATGTTTTAAAAAGGATACCCAATACCTATATGAATTTGAAAATCGTTTTTTGTATATTTTTGATAAAATGGTATAATGCCGTAGTGTTCTGCTATTGAGGGATCTTTAACTTTTAAAGCACCATCTAATCGAATTAATAGAAAGTTCAAGTCAAGCCGTAGTCCTAAACCGCTACCTACAGCAAATTCTTTGTAAAAACTATTTAGCTTGAATTTTGTGTTTTCGCGTTGCTCATATTTATTTATTGACCATATATTACCTGCGTCAACAAAGAAAGCTCCCTCTAATTTCCATACTAAGTGAAAACGGTACTCAAAATTACCAATAAGTTTGAAGTTTGATGTCTGGTTAGGAAATAGGGTAGTGTCTGCAAAAGTTCCGGGTCCTAATCGTCCGATTTGCCATGCTCTCACATCATTGGCTCCACCGGCAGAGAATTGTTTAACAAAAGGCATAGTTGTTACGTTACCATACGGAACACCTATTCCTGTAAATATTCGAAGCACAGCTCTATTGTATTGATTTATAACATAATAGTATCGAAAATCGATGTCTGTTTTGGCAAATTGTGCGATTTTAGTTTTAGGATCAATAACATAACTACCATCAACCGTGTTTTGTTTTGTAAGCTTAAAAGCAGTTGTCATTAGATTGCCTGCAAGCTCGATATTGTATCTAAAATAGACATAATTACGTATTGACTTTAATTGTTGATTGCTGAAAATAATGCTGTACCAAGCCGAGGAGATGAAATAGTTGTCGAAGTCTTTTCTACGATACGGATTTGATGCTAAATAAGCTGAGTCCATAACAGGAAACCGCACAGAGTTTAATTCAATAGGAGTTACTATGTGTCTGATATTCTGGCTACCATTCCAGAAGTATCCAAAGTTGCCTTTAAGAATTGTACGAGTGTAATTTGGCTGATTGTGAAAGCTGTACGCCCCTCCTGTTGATGTTTTTGGACGATATTTTTTATAAAAATATTCTTTACCGAACGGTATCAAAAAATTTGGAAAATCGATATTTGCTTCAGCACCGTATTCGTATGAATTAAACTTAAATCTTTCGCGCTCTTCTTCACTTATTCCTTCTGTTACTATTTGGGCTGCTCCGGTTACTTTTAGATTGAGTATTTCTGCACCGTTAAAAATATTTCGATGTTGATACGATAAGTTAACTGCAGCTTCATAATTATTTCCTGAGTTATTCCCCTCTAATTCAACTGTGTATGATTGTATTGTGTGTGGTGTTAGTTGTATAATGCATTCGACAGTTTGAGCGGTATCAGCTAAATTTTCTGGATTGTTGAAACGAATGTTTATAAGTTTAAAAATAGCTGTGGAGTTTAAAAATCTGCTTGTTTCTTCAACTTTAATAATATTGTATTTGTCGCCCTGGCTTATTGAGAGGGCTTTTAATATTACATCGTGCTTGATTTTTATCCCTTTTTGTTGTAGAAAAAGGTAATCTTTAAATGTGGTTGAGTCAAAGCTGTTGATGTACTCATCACCTTCAATAATAGCTCTCTTGGGGTCGAATGATGGGTAGATAATTACTTTGCGAATATAGCATGGTCTCATAGCTTGATTATTCTCCTCAGCATTTTCTTTGCTGGTGTTACTATATCCAATTTTAGAAATAACATCTACTTGATTGGGCATAATCGTTGTATCGGCTGTGTAAGATATAGAGTTGACATTGAAATAATAATATCCTTGTTCTTTCAGAAAACGAGTAATTCTTTGTCGCTCTAGATCGAACAAATTGATGTCAAAATGGTTGCCTGTTTTGATATTTGAATTAGCTGTATCTGAGAGGATTAGTTTAGCAACAGTTGGGTTTGAAATTTGGTAGTTTATACTTTTTACAGTGTAGGGAGCATTAGTTCTAATAATGTAATATAAAGTGACAGCTCGGTCGTTATATCCTAAACTATCTTTCACTTCAGCATTATAGTATCCTTTGTTTGCAAGAAAAATTTCAAGTTGATTAATAGTTTTTTGTGTTAAAAATCGGTCATAAACCACAGGTTTTTCTCCTACTGTTTTTCCTATCCAATGTATCGGACCTTTTTCGTTGTGATTACATAATGTGTTGTAAATATGCAGGTGCAATCTTAAAAAATAGAGTACCTTTTTGTTGCTTTTTTGTTGTACGTATCCATATAAATCGTCTGTATCTATTTTGCGGTTATCGCACTTTAATACTACCTTGTCCAGTAAGTACTCGTTTTCAGGAACAAAGCGGGTCGTATTGCAACCGTATACAAATATTGTTACCAATATCAATAAAAAAGAAAATTTTTTATAGGTTCTTGTTAACAATGCATATACGTTAAATCTGAGCATACTCAGGCTATTTTTTATTAGTGAATATATATATTTGCAGTTTTGTGCAAGGATTATATGTAATTTGCACGTATCTAAGCCATTTCCGTGTATTTCGGATTTGGATTGTTGTGCACGTTTCATATCTTTGTGCTGTAAAAATAGTGAAAAACATGAGATAATGTTGTTATCGCGCAATTTTTGATTTTTTAATTAAAACAATTGAGTGTGGTTAGTTCGTCAGAAATCAAGTTTATAAAATCACTTGGAATTAAAAAATATAGACAGGAGTATGGTCTGTTTGTTGTTGAGGGAGAGAAGGTTGTAGGTGAGCTTTTAGAATCAGACTTTACTGTACGAGATCTCTTTTGTATTGAGGAATATGCTGGCTTAATCAAGTATGACAAATGCCGCGTTATTACTGATAAGCAGCTGGAGCGATTGTCATTTTTTAAAACTCCAAATAAGGTTCTTGCAGTTGTTGAAATTCCAAAAAACAAATATAATATCGAGCAGTTTTTATCGCAAGATAAATTACTGTTGCTCGGGCTTGATAATATTAACGACCCTGGTAATATGGGTACTATTATTAGGATTGCCAATTGGTTTGGAATTGAAAATATAGTCTGTTCGCCCGAGAGTGTTGACTGTTATAGCCCAAAGGTTGTTCAATCGTCAATGGGTTCGTTATTTAGAGTTAATATATATTATGATGATTTAGCTAGAGCTATCAACAATATTAAAAAATCGGGAGAAGTATATATTTACTCTTCAAATATTGATGGTATTTCTATTTACGAAACACCAATTCAAAATCGTGCTATGCTTTTACTGGGCAATGAGTCGCATGGTATTAGAAATGAGATATCTGCATTAGCTGACTATAAGATTAAGCTCCCTTCATTTCCTGCCGGGAATAGTTCAATGGAATCGTTGAATGTTGGTGTTGCTGCGGGAGTTTTGTGTGCGGAATTTAGGAAAAGGCAATTAGCAATTAGCAATTAGCAATGAACAATTATGTGGAGACGGAGCATGCTCCGTCTCTACGTTGAAAACGTTGTACATATTATTATCGTAAGCAATATTGCTATCGTTTTGGGCTAAAGCCCAAAAATACGTGCATTTATCGACCACCCAACGACTTAAAAGTCGCCACTATTGATATGATAATCACTCCATTAATTGTTAATTGTACATTGCTAATTGCACATTGCCCTCTATTCCCACTCTATTGTTGCAGGTGGTTTTGAGCTTATGTCGTAAACAACGCGGTTTACGCCTCTAACTTTGTTAATTATTTGGTTTGAAACCAAAGCTAAAAATTCGTACGGAAGGTGTACCCAGTCGGCAGTCATACCATCTATTGAATTAACAGCTCTAAGTGCTACAACTTGTTCGTATGTACGTTCATCGCCCATCACGCCCACCGAGTGTATTGGGAGTAAAATTGCTCCGGCTTGCCAAACTTTATCATAAAGGTTGTGTTCACGTAGCATTGATATAAAAATATCGTCAACCTCTTGAATTATAGCTACCTTTTCTTTAGTAATATCTCCAATTATTCTTATAGCCAATCCTGGACCCGGGAAGGGGTGACGGTTTATAAATTTTTCAGGTATAGATAATGCTTTGCCAATACGTCTAACATCATCTTTGAAAAGCATTCGCAGAGGTTCAACTATTTTTAAATTCATTCTTTCGGGTAACCCACCAACATTGTGGTGAGATTTAATTGTTACCGAAGGACCGTTCACGGAAACCGACTCTATTACATCGGGGTAAATAGTTCCTTGAGCGAGCCATTTAGCTCCTTTTATTTGCTTGGCTTCCGATTCAAAAACATCAATAAATGTTTTTCCTATTGCCTTACGCTTTTGTTCGGGGTCACTGATGTTTGCCAGAGCTTTAAGGAATGCTTCGGAAGCGTCAACTCCTTTTACGTTTAATCCCAGTACTTTATAATTTTCAAGTACGGTTGGAAATTCGTTTTTTCGTAATAATCCGTTATTTACAAATATGCAGTGGAGATTTTTTCCAATAGCCCTGTTTAGTAGAACAGCGGCTACAGTGCTGTCTACTCCTCCGGAGAGACCAAGAATGACAGTATCGTCTCCAACCTGTTTTTTTATTGAGTCAACAGCATTGTTGATAAACGAGTCGGGAGTCCAGC
>JGI24709J26583_10001754_pt1 | contig 18331 bp, 10 predicted proteins | sample BioPla2DNA1_FD_26583 | JGI IMG/M metagenome (IMG submission 26583) | reverse complement strand
AAAAAAAGGTTGCAGCAAATTATCGATAGCAGAAAGGAATCAGAGAAGATAGCAATTCTGGATATTGAACTTGAGAATCTTAGGATGATTAAGGATACCTTCGGTTACAGTGCAGGTGAGCAGATCGTGATAGAATCGGCGGAAATTCTCGGGAATATGTTGAAGAACTGCTGTGATATCGAAAATTCAAAGAAATGTTATGAGATCGCCAGGTCAAGTGAAGAGGGTTTCGTTATAGTTCTCTCACCTATGGAAAATACTAAACAGATAGAGAAATGCGCCAAAAAAGTACTTGGATCTTTTACTCATCCAGTATTAACCGATACAGATATAGAGGCACTATTTGTTGTTGTCAATATAGGCATATCCGTGTATCCGGATGATGGAAAAAATGTAGAGACTCTTTTGAAAAACGCTATTCTGGCGGGATATGAAGCGGCAAATGCCAGCGATAAGATCGTTTTCTATTCGGAACGACTGGGAAAGAATATTGCGGAGAATACTTTGTTAACAAATAAGCTTTTATAGATCCTTGTCAAACAAAGAGTTTTTTCTGGAGTTTCAACCTCAGTTTAGCTTTGATGAGGGAAAAACCGCTGGGGTTGAAGCTTTGCTTAGATGGAATAGTGGGGATAACGACAGAATATCGCCGAGTAGATTCGTACCTATACTTGAACAAACGGGATTGATTTATGATGTAGGGCTTTGGGTGCTGGAACAAGCGCTTCAAGAACACAGTAGACTTGTTGTCAAGGGATTTTCTCCTCTTCGTTTTTCTGTAAATTTATCCGTTGTCCAATTCCGAAGAGAAGAATTGATCATTGATTTTGCCAAAATTATAGAGAGAAGCGGAGTAGATCCGAAATATATTGAATTGGAGATTACAGAAAGTGTGTTCACTGAAAACCTTGAGGTTTTAATTGAAAAACTGCACAAATTAAAAGAGTTAGGAATAAATATTGCCATAGATGATTTCGGCAGGGGATCCTCATCATTATACCGCTTAAATATGATACCTTTTGACAGAATAAAAATAGATAAAGATATTATAGATTCTATCGATTTGGCAAGAAAAAGAGCTCCCGTAGTAGAAATGATTATTTCGTTAGCCAGAACTTTTAAGGCGAGTATTACGGCCGAAGGCGTGGAAACAAAGGAACAGATGGAGTTTCTGAGAAGTGCAGTCTGCGATGAAATACAAGGGAACTATTATTCGAAACCACTGCCGGCGAAAGCACTGGAAGAATTCCTTAAAGAGGAACAGTTCGGACATCGTCTGCAGAATTAGGATAGAATCTATTGAGATGGTCTTCTATCTTTTTTGTGGTAAGAGTTTTTACGCAACCCGCCATATTTCAATAGATTGACAGCATAAATTACAGTTTATAAAATAAAGAAAAAGATATCAGGGAGGCGAATATGAAACGACTTCTTTCCCTGAAGAACTGGCTGGTTACCCAGTTCAAGGCTAAGCCGCTCCGGAGCTCGCTGATTGTCTCCGCAATTATACTTGCCGTCCTCATGGCAAGTTTTTTTATTTTCGGAGTCTTTGACTCCGGAGGGCTGAATCTGGATCAAAGCGGATTTGATTATCTTCCTAATCGCGAATATATCCTCGGTTCAAAGGAAGACAAAAGACCCCGGACGCTGAAGGAATTACTGTACAGTCAGAGTGTGGATATTGAGGACTTCCTGCATAGCCCCAATATTGCAGAGGAACTGCTTGCGGCGGAGAGTCTCGTGGAAATAGTGGACTCGCGTTATGCCCTCAATAACCTCAGAGAAATTGACAGGCAGCTGAAGGAGCGGACTGAGGAAGAAGATCTTCCCATGGGGGACTTGGTGTCACTTCACTCGACTCCCATTGAGCAGCCGATCAGCGAAAAGCCGCCTGGACCTGAAGATGCTCTCAAGCCGTTTATGCCGGATCCTGCTCCTGTGGAAGAGAAGGATCCGCTTCCCAAATCAGAGGGAGCCAAAAGGCTCGATGAAGCGGCGGAATCTATTGACTTAAACCGTCCGGCAGAGGCTGTCCAGGCGCGCGAGTCCTACAATCGCCAGCAGGATATTTTCGAGCAGCTGAGCAACAAAACAACGGATCTTCTGGGTGTTGCGGAGTACGGAGAATGGGAGCGCATGCCTTCTTCCATCAATATGAAGGGTATCTGGCAAAACCCGGGAGAATCACTGATCCACATGATCCCCGAGGCAGACTGGCTTCCTGAGGCGGGTTACCGTATCTACAGGCAGATCGGGAGCGAAAGAGAGTTGGTTGCGGAGAAGCTGGCAACCGCACAGACGGTTCTCTCACAAGCTTTCCAGCATCCGCAGGCACAGGATATCCGGCAGGTTTACCAAGCAGCCGAATATACCGCAGAAGACCAGGCAGTCCTGGGGATGGACGAAATGGCTTTCCATGACAAGATATATCAGACCCGCGCCATGCTGCAGCCTATCGTCCATATGGGAGGAGAAACTGACTTTCTTCTCATGAGAACGGCGCAGATTACGATTCCCGACGGTATAGATCAGAAAATGCCCGAGTCCGATCGCGCGCTGAATTCTCCTGTTCAGATCATGAACCTGCCGGAGAATGGCCGATATGAAGCCGGGGCTATCCGCTCGCTGGTATGGGAGCGTTTTTCCGTGTGCCAATCAGAGCTCCCCAGCGGGATTCAGAGTTTGGGCGAGCCGGGTGCTGAGGGGGAAAATAAACCATACGAAGCGGCTGCTTCGACTCTAGGAGCCCGCCAGCAGATCTCTACCTTAGCGTTTGTTGACGATGAATTTGCCGAGGAAGCCGGTTTTCTCATCCGGGACGATCTCTCTGGGAAAAAGCTTTCAGCCGGTGAGCCAATTATATATATTATTGAATCTCCAAATGGGCAGAGCGCCAGCGTGGAACTGCACTGGGGAGAAGAACTTCCCCTGACGACACCGGAAGGATTTATGGGATACGGACTGGACGGGAAAGTCTTCCTCCGTTGGAGAAAACCCGCCGGTGAAGCCGAAGGCAGTATCATCAGCGGTTACTTTATCGAGCGCAAACTTGAGGGGGAGGCCGACTTTGTTCCCATCCATGATAAACCGGTGGTTATTACCGAAATTCTTGATGAAACTGGCGTGTTCTTTGAGACACCGGTGATGTATCAGGAAAAATTGGAAAACGGGACGAAGGCGCAATACCGCCTGTACTCCATTGATATCTTCGGAAGACGGAGCGAGTATTGCAAACCCATCGATATCCGGGTAGAAAAGGTAACGCCTCCCGATGCTCCCACAACTTCCTCTCTGGTACTCTCCGGAGACGAAGAACCTGTTATTTCTGATGATGTCCTTGGCAAGGCCATACAGGAAGCCATAGCCAAGAACAAAGGCAAAGAAGGCATCGTCATTCCGATCTTCAATGAATCTCCCGATACTGTTCGCTTTACGCTATACCGCGCCGAAGCGATTGGAGTGGGAGCCTATGGCAAACCAGTCCCTCTGGCGAACTTTCGCTTTGAGAATCCAAAAAAAGGAATGGGGGGAGAAAAAGAAGGCACTTTACCGGATGCTACCCCTTCTGAGTTAACACAGGGGAGCTCATCTTCGCCGGGAAAAGTCATCGCCGAGTATGCCTCAGGAAAACTCTTCGGAGCACGTCATCTGTTTCTTAAGAGCAATCAGCCTCTGGCTCCGGACATGATTTATTTTGATGCGGATGTTGTTAAAGGGGTGACCTATAAGTACTGGGTTTCCGCCTGGGATTCCTGGGACAATGAGAGCGCTTGGTCTAAGTCCTGTGCCATAGGTGTACCGACTCCTGAAGAGCCAAGTGTCCCCAACTCGCTCAAAGTTTCTATGCTGACGAGAGAACTGCCGGATTACTCCCGTCTCTTGCCCGGACTTGTTTTTGATGAGAATGTTTCTCAAGAGAATGTGGAGGAAAACAGCGACAAACCAAAAAGATTGAGTGCGGAAAACACCTCCCTTGTAAATATGGCGGATCTTTCCGGTGCTCGGATCGGAAGTTTCATCAGCGATATGAAAGCGCCACTGATCCTTTCACGATATTTCGATAATTTCCCGGAGCAGAAATATATCCATGTCTTCCTCGGGGTCCAGGGGAAAGATGTTCTCCCGGACGGCTCGGCACGCCTGAGGTGGCCTGCCTACAGTGGGGACGATCTCGGAGGGTATGTCGTCTATCAGCTGAGCAAGGAGTCATCAACACCGGAAGATGTGCATACCCTTGATCGCGAGGAACTAATGGCTCTGGGTCAGTGGACAAAGCTGACGGATAAGGCCTTGGAACAGAACCAATATCTAGTACAAGGACTTGACCCGACAAGAAAAGGAGTCCATCTCTTCCTCATCTGCTTAGAGCCGTTGGCTGACAGCAATTCAGTGGAAGAAAGCAGCACAAAGGAAAATACGGAAGAGTTGAATCTCTTATCGCTGACAAGTGTCATTCGGGGACTTCCCATCAATCAGAACCCCGAGGGAGGCTTTGTACTTCTTGAATGGGAAGAACCGCAGGATCTTCAGGTCAAGTATTACCGCATCTACCGCAGTGAAGTGCCGAACTTCAAAAAACCGGTCGATGATTCGAAACTGGAGTGGACACTGGTGGGAGATCTGGTCTCCGGCACGCAGTATACAGACCCTGTAGAGCAAAGTCACGCTCATTACTATTACTACAAAATCACAGCAGTCTCCCCCTGGGGGGTTGAGTCGAGTGTGGGCACGGTGGAGAAATTCCGAGTGCCTTCGACAAAACCACCGCAGACACCTAATCTTCTGCTTCCTCTCTCACGAAAAGACGGGGTGGAGATAAATTTCTCCTCCGTTGAGTACTGCAGTCGCTATGAGGTCTACCGTGCAGAAATACCCAAGATTACGGCCAGGACACTGGAAAATATTGACTCTTCCATTGTGGAAAAGATCTTTACAACGCCGTCTGAGAATGATGGCTTCCTCACTACGATTCTGCAAGAAGGGATAGATTCGGCCACGCAGGGGTCAGAGCCGGAGATCAATGCCCTCCTTGCCTTCAAGACAGTGAATCTCTTACAGCCACAGCTTCTTTCGGAAAAACTTTCACAGGTGGATGTCTCACAGCGTCAGAAAGCTTACTCCGAGATCATTCATAAACTGGGTCCTCTGGCCCTTTCTGACTACAGTGATCTGAGCATTCAGATGATGGGACTTGTCGAGTGGACTAAGATCGCCGAGATTCCTGTTGACGAAGATACGGAGGAACTGGTCGATCCGGGTACAGGGTTGAAGAAGCCTCTCTCCGTCATCGATTATGACGCCAGGTACGGAACCCACTATCTCTATACTGTGCAGGCCTGGAACGATGATGAATTGGGTTCAACCCGCCCGGAGCCCGTAGAAGCGACTCCACGCAGAAACCGCGGGTTTGATCCGATCGACGGACTAAGTTTTTCTATCTCCCATGGTGAGTTTCCCTCAATCAATCTGGCCTGGAATGAACCCCGAATGGAGGGCCTGACTCCGGAGCAATGTCTTGAGGACACGGTTGGCTATATTGTCTATTACTCTACGGAAAAGGATGGAACCTATGTCCAGGCGAGTCCTCTGCTGTTTTCGCCGGGCTGGATAGACTATACGACGGATAGGGCCGCCACCAATTGGTACAAGGTGCGGGTGCTTGATACCGGAGGGTATCTGAGTGATTTTTCTGAGCCTATCCTGGCACGCGAGAATGTGACGATCGAACTTCCCGAAACAAAGCTTCCTGAAGAGGAAATCATTGAAGCTCCCGAGCTTTCAATGGATTCCCTTGAGTATTTTGTGCAAAAGGGACGGGAACTGAGGATTCCGTTTACTGTCAGCGGCACACAGCCGATCAGCTTCGAGATCACAGCCTGGCACATCGCGGGACAAGACGAAGGCGGAATTATAGTCCCGGAAGGAAAGAATGAAGTGCTGGTTCCCAACACCATGAAAACAGGTGTTTATGAAGTGACACTGACGGCAATAAATCGTGCCGGTCAGGCGCAACTGAAATTCAGGCTTGAAGTTGGGGACGATTTTAGCAGAGGTGTCCCTCCGAACATCACTCTTGAAACAAATCAGAAAAATGTGTACTACGGCATAGGAGGGGAGATTTCTTTTACTGTAACCGGCACCGAGCCGATCGACTACTCTCTGCGGGTATCTGATGTCATGGGTCTGCCTGTTACCGACATGTTTTCAGTTGATATCTATGGCAAGAAATTGATTATCTCTCAGTATTTAGAAGCTGGCATTTATGTGGGTTCCATCAGCGCAATGAATAACTATGGGTCGGATGAGGAACAGTTCACTATCGAGGTGCTCGATGATTTCACTCGTGGATATGAATCCACAGGAAGCCTCTTATTATTTACTGTTGAGCCGGAGCCTTCTTTCCGGATGACTCCTGAATTCACGGAGAGTTTCATACCACAATTTATAAGACTGGGAACGCTCCCGAAAGGAGTTCTCACTCAACCGGGCAGAACAGATAAAATTGAGCTGGGCAATAAGTTTACAGGTGACTTTGGTGTCTTCTCAGGATTTACTCTCAGAAATATCGTTCTTGAGAATCCTTCGTTTCTAACGCCCACTGCGAGAACCGGTTTTAACGGCAGTGCAGAACTGCTCTTTGGCGAGCCTGATATTGGGCAGACCCTACCGGTGCGCATTGCCAACGCGGAGTTTGAAGTTGAGGGAGGAAAGATTATTTTCACCGCCGGTATTCTCTATGTGGATAAGCCATATAAGCTTGAAGAGATCGGCGTCACTATCAGTTCTCTGAACATTCCTTTTAACGACGTGGGAACTGCAAGTGGATTTGTTCAAAATGCGGATCCAAGCAAAAATTTACTAGGCAATCTCTCCGGATTCGCTTTTACTGATGCACTCTTTCGCGGGGAAACTGACCTCTATATCGGGCTGAAAAAAGGGGAGAAGAGCGTGCTTCCTGAGATCCGCCTTGATCGGCTTATACTGGACAGGGTATCATCGGTCAAGATCTCCTTGGATACAAATAAAGATTCAGAGAAGGTTCTTAGTTTTATAACGGATGCGACGCTGAAAGCTCCTTTGGAAACACTTAACAATGAAGGTATTCGAATGATCGCGAGAGATCTCTCCTGCGACGCGCATGGGCGAATCAGCGGAAGCTTGGAAACGATAGAAACAGCACCGGGCGCCGGCGAACAATTTTTGCAGCTTCTTGTTCCGGGCGGAGCAGGGCTGAAAGTGAAGGCAGGTATTGTCTATAAAAATGGAGTTCCGACAGACGAGGGCTACATTCAGGGCAAACTTATTCTTCCCTTTGAGCAGGCAGAATATATGGGGGCGGGTGTCCCGGGCAGTTATGCATCCAGTCACAGTATCATTAATACTATGGACTATATTATGAATCCCGAGTATGACAAGGAGAAACACGGCGACCTAACTACGACGGAGTACTTTATCAAATTTGGACAGACAGTACAAAAGAACGGGCTGTTGATCGTTCCCGCAGATCCGGAGATGCAAAAGAATTGCGCCTTTGCGGAGTTTAGTGTGGATGATTGGATGGGAGAGGGATTCCTTGTTGAATCCGCCAGCCTCACGCCAGTCCGAGTGGCTGAAAGAAGCCTCAAGATAAAAGACCAGCGCGATCAGGGAATAATCGTATCCCCCACGCAGGTCAGCATCGATCTTGACAGAGATGCATTTCTCCCGGCAACGGCAGGGTCTCAGACACCTCAGGAGACTGAGAAGCCTTTCTGGGTGGGGATGGTCTTCAAGGGCGGTCATCTGACGCTGCCGACTGCCTTTGTGCAAACAACGAGTGGTGATCCCATAGACTTCAAGTTGGCTGAGGGCGAGATGATTTACGACCTCAATGGCTTTAACTACCAGACATTCCTTTATAACGAAGAAGGGGTTCCCGCCGTCTTCGGTGACAGGCTTGGCGGCTTTAAGCAGGTGAAGGTGTATGACTGCCTTCTCGACATGTATGCCAATAAGATTAATCTGGAAATCAATGCCGAAGTGGCGCTGGAGCTGTTTAATGACAACTGGGTTAAGGTGAAGCTATACACCAATAAAGAAGACAATGAGGACGGAAAAGGCGGTGAGTTTCTCTGTTCGGTTGCGCCCACCGAAATAAAAGACTTTGTAGGACTGGGCACTAAGCTCACTGTCGACGGGGGCTTTTTGGAGCCTGAGGGAATGCGCTTCGGCGGCTCAATAGAGCTGGCGACGCCCGAAATTCAGCTGAAAGAGCCGATGAAGTTTACGACGATGGTGATCCCTGCAGAAAAGAAAGACACCTTTGCTGACAATAACGCTGACAAATTGCATGCCTGGGCAACCCTTGACAAGACAGCTCCCGTCCATATGCAGGGCTTCTCACTGGATATCCGGGAAATCAATTTTGAATACCTCTCCGCCGTTGTCAAGCCCGGCACGGCGACCAGACTCTCGCTCTGGGGCTCTGTGCTGCTCTCGGAGGAAATTGCGCTGGGTACAGAGACCACGGACTGCATATCGATCGATACGCTCAAAGGGCCGGAACTGGAAATGCCGGTCGTGATCTATGACAAGTCTTATTCGGTGCTCGATGCCAGCTTCGATGAGTGCATCGATGTAAAAGGCGTACTGGTTCCCAAACGCCTGGCGAATTCTTCACTTCAAAGCTCACAGCCACAGCCGTTCACCCCGGTGGTTGCAATGCATAAACCAATTCTGTTGGCATCGCATGATCAGAACATCCAAGAAGCTGAGAAAAAGATCTCTCAGATTGAGCAGGGTCTTATCGAGTTTGAAACAGAGAACCTGGAACTTGGATTCCTTGGCAGTCTCGGAGAGCTGCCGATCGATACCATCACCCGTTTTGGCTACGATGTAGACAATTCCAGGTGCTATTTCTCCATAGGGCTTCTGAAAAAAGGCAGCGGTAAAGAGCTTGATGTGGGAATCGGCTCTCTGGATAAGTTTTCAGGCCTGATTGTCAATAACATGATCGTGCAGCGCGATGAGCAAATGCATCTTGTTTTTCCGGATGGAAAGGCAGAGATGAAGGAATTTATCACTGCCATGCAAGTTGATCGAAGCCAGGAGGGAAAGTTTTCAGCGGCTATCAAGGGGACCCTCAATATCAAGGATATTGCGCAAGTGCGCGACCTCTACTTCGGCTTCGAAAACGGGCCGCTGGTGGAAGCGTCTGGGGGATTGTATCTGCCGCTGGATATAGAAGTAATCCTCAATCCCAATAGTGACGGTTTCAGGCATGTGGGCGATGTCGAGATTCTCTACAGCCATCCGGAGCGCTATTTCTCCTTTAATATGACGCTCAATGAAATCGACATGATCGCTATTAAACTCAGCGGATCGCTGGGCTTTGAGTTCAGTCCCAAACTCTTTGGAGTGTACGTAGGATACCCGGAAACGCTCGCCGGTAATGTTGGAATCTACCGTGTTGGGCTGGGTCTTGGTTTCCGCTTAGCGGACGACGGAGCGAACATCATCAAGGGCAAGATCGAGTTTGGCTTTGAGCGCAGCGTGGAAGTGTCGATCGTCTACCTGAGAGGTTATCTCTACGCAGGCGCGGACGGAGGCTACTATGCGAAGTATGGCCAAGATGAGAATGGCGAAGGCGGTGGGCCGAAATTCATTCTCACCCTTTATCTAAAAGGCGGGCTGGAAGGCGGAATTAAAGTCTCCGGAAAACGCTTCAACATCATTAATATGTATCTGGATGCCCGGGGAACGATTGAATCAATTCCGCCGCCGAAAGATGAATGGCAGCTTACATGCTCAGCCAAGGTATCCTATAGTCTTAACCTCTTCCTCTTCTCGGTCTCCGGATCGGTCAGTGCGAGTTTTGATACAACCTTGTGACGCAGAAAATAATGGGACGACAGAATAAGGCCAGCCTGTGGCTGGCCTTATTCTGTCGTTATCAGCGGCTATGCAAACTGTGATCAAAAAATGACAACTGCGCCGCCGCAATTAAGAGGGTGATAGAAATGTCCCTTTTGGGATCTTTTAGAAATCGCCTCCGTCCGGCCAACCTTCCGGCTGCCCGTCGTAGCCTTCCGTCACGACATCAAAAAGCGGGTAGAAATTGACATAAGAATAGTCAAATACGTCGTTCTCCTCCGCCACGATCACATCCCAGCGTCCGTTGGAATAGACGGTCGCATCCGGCCAATCCGTACCGTATTTATGCTCTTCCTGCTTCACAAAACCGAAAGATTCCAGACGCTTGCCGTAGGCGTCGATGTCAGCTTGTTTGTAAGCGATGTCAGTTGTGCAAAAGCTCTTGTCAGGAGCCCAGCCACAGCCCATGATTTCACCATTCACCGGCGTCGGGACGTCCAGAGGCCAGTTATCAGGCGCAGCTACACCCGGTTCCGGATCCGGAGTGAGCGGTGCTTCGGTGTCGCTCGGCTCGGGCTGCTCCGGCTCTGTGCTTTCGTCCGGTTCAGTAACGAGCGGTTCCGGCTCGGTCTGCTCCGGATCTGCGTTTTCATCCGGCTGAGTGACGGGCGGTTCCGGCTCGGTCTGCTTAGTATCTTTCTTGCTACAGGCGGCAAGAGAAAGAACAAGCGCCATAACGACCAATAAGATTAGAATTCTCTTAGACATTGTAATGACTCTCCTCCTGAAATCTTTTGCCACAAAATAGATGGCAGAAAAATTGATAACTTTTAATATTGGTCGCAAGCAATGTGTTCGACAGCCGACACAGATGTTCCGGCAAATTGTCCCACAAGCCTGTTTCCAATACGTTAACTTGATTGTAGCGGTTCGATATTTTATGGGCAATACTCTCGTCGTATTCGGTTGTTTTCCGTCGTATTCGGTCAGGAAACATAATAAAAAAGCGAGCGCAAATTGTTCTTGTAATCGCTTTGCTTTCTTCCCCAAGTCAGAGGAGATCCCGTTTATGGTATGATCGGGAAACAAAGGCCAGGGCTAATGTATGAGGCTAATCTTCGCTTGTATCGGTACCCTTTTTATACTCTGCCGCCAGGCGGTTCATTTCCCGGATTTCTCTTTTCCAGAGGACATACATGATCAGCCATATCAGCGCATAGACCAGAATTATCATGAACGCCATTATCAGTATGGGTATGATGTCGAAGGAAAACCAATGCAGCAGCAGCCCTACTGCCATGTATGCAACGAGTATCAGCGCGCAGTGGGCCATTGAGGCTTGCAGCAGACTCCATTTCTCGATGTCGAAAAAACACATCCCGCCGAAAGCTATCATGCCGAATATTGCACCAAGCAGAGTCTGAGCAATTACGGCTCCGGCAAGCCCAAGCTTTTCCGTAAGCTCGGGCATACAGACGAGATATTGGCCGCGGGCGAAGTAATTTACCAGCATAGTAATTGCATGCGCGACAGGCGCGCCGATAGCGAGCCCGATAAGAGATTTGGCAAGCAGACGTTTTTTCATTGTTTTGCCCTCCTCTTAAGAAACATTTCGCGAATCTGCTTAGCGTAGCGTCTCGATGTGTAAGATACTATGCCGTGTTCCATCTTTACCTGAATTACTCCTCCGCCTACGAAGTCCCAATTCTTAAGAAATTTAAGGTTTATTATCTCCGACTGGGATATCCTGACGAACCACGCGGGATCAAGGCTCTCTTCCACGTGTGTCAGCGCATCCTTGATTGTATAGTCGCCTCTGACGGTTTTAGCTGTTACATAGCGGCCATCGCGCATGATGAGAATAATATCCGCGCTGTTTATATGGTATTTTTCTGAAAACTGTTGACCGGATGCCAGCTGCTTGGAAAGTTCCGAGAGCACTGACAATAGTTTATCCACTCGTTCGTTTTTCTCCGCAGCGCACACGGTAATTTCTATATGTCCGCCGAGCGCGTCGTCCTGAATAAAGCGTAATTTTACACCCACAGATGGACTGCCCCTTCCTTTTGAGGTTGTTATCATTGTAAAAGGATATCTGTTTGCATGCAACAACACCGCCTTGTAGTCCTTTTATGTATCATGCAACAGAATGAATACAATCCGCTTTGTCTTTGTACCAGTGTATGAGGGGCCGCCGCTCTGTGATATAGCATCAAAATAGATTGGGCAAACTAGTTGCTGATAACCATCAAAATTAAAAACTCCCTGAAATTAAGAAACTGCCTTTAAGCACAGAAAAATGTATCGATGGTTGTGTTTTGGATTGTGTTAGGATTACATGACTGATACAATGCACTAGGTTGGTTTGCTGACCTGTTTTTATTTACTGAAGACTTAGAAATTTTCGCAGCTATGGAGAATAAGTTGATGACTGCCGGAAGTTTCTCATCTTTTGATCTAAATAGTCTCGACAATGAGGAGATGGTGGTAATGCCAAATAACTTGAAAAGAATAGAAGATAATGAAGAAAACAAGGCTGAGCAAACAACGATCAGTTTGCTCAAAAGAACGCTTCAACAGGTTTACTACAAGGAGCTGCCACTGGATCATCTTGTCTTTTTGTACACTGCCGGCGCCGGTATTCTTATGTCTATATTCGGACTCGGTTATAATATGTCGCAGGGTATAGGCATATTTACGTTGCCGGTACTTCTGTTATATCTCGTGACAGTCATTTCAAGCGTTTTATATAGTATAGTCAAGAAGCGTTGGTACGGAGCTGCCGTGATTGTCTTGGGCTCCTCCGCGTTTTTACTAATTCCTTTTCTATGGTTCACAGTCGGCGGGGCGACCGGATCCACCGCACCCATGATGTTCACGGCCGGTATATGTATAGCTATCGTTTTCAAAGGAGCATTACGCAATGTTATGCTAGCCCTGCAAGCAATCATGTTGGTTGCGTTTATCGCGCTGGAATTCCATTACCCGGATATTATCATACCGTATACAACCCGTATTGAACATTTTTCGGATTTGGCGTTCGGCCTGACTATGAGTTTCATGGCCAATACCATTTTAATTTTTACGGTGGTGGAGCAATATGTGAAGGCGCGAGATGAAAAGACACGTTTGGTACGTAGTTTGGAGCACCTCTCGCTGACTGATGCCCTGACCGGCTTATATAATCGCCGCTTTCTATCAGCAAGTATCGACGAGGAAATGCGCCTGGCATACGACACAGGCTCGCAATTGACACTTTGCATCCTGGACATCGACCATTTTAAAGAAATAAACGATACTTACGGGCACGAGTATGGTGACGAAGTGCTGTTCAATATTGCGCAGATCATGAAGGCCTGTCTGACAGAAGGAGAGATTTTCGGCCGATATGGCGGAGAAGAGTTTGTGGTGCTGTTTCCGGGAAAAACTCCGACGAAGGCGTTGCCCAAAGTGCGGGCGCTTAGCGAGCATGTGAGGACACATGGATGGAGTCATGGCAAGCCGGTCACAATTTCAGGCGGACTCAGTAGTTATGTCAAGGGGATATCTTACTCTGACTTTGTAGAAGCCGCGGATAAAAATCTCTATCGCGCCAAACGAGAGGGACGGGACAGGATAATCTATCGTTAGCTATCTCCCGGTTGGCGTTAGAACGAGTGACCGCCGGAGCTTCCACCGCCTCCACCGCCGCCTCCGCTGCCACTTCCGCCGCCGGAAGATGAATCCGAATGGCGAGTCCTTTTTTGCGATATCATCTTAGAGGTTACATTCTTGATAAAATCGGTCCTTTCCTGGAAACTGGCGCCTTCAATTACCTGTTCCTTGTCAATCTCTTTTATTGAAGCTTTTCTTTTTCTGTTCAATGCCACTAGCAGAAAATTCAACAGGAGTCCGAGACATGCAGCCATGAGTGCATTTGTCACATGTTTCATCGGTGTGGATATTCTTCCGCCCCTCAGGACTATGAGAACTTGGTTGAAAGCCTCGTTTGCGCATTCAAAATACTTCTCGTTGGTAGCGTATTTATAAATATTATCCGCAATCTCGTTTGACCTCGTGTTATTTATCGACCTTGCAACTTTACCGTCTGAGTAAAATTGAATCATTCTGTTATCTATGTCTATCAGAAAAAGCGTTCCCGACTGCTTGCCAAAAAATGATGAGTACTTGCTTTTTGCGTATTTCTTCGCCGAATCGTAATTTTCGTAGACAGTGATAAAGGCGACGTGCCCGTACTCCGTCACGGCCTTCATATTCTCGAGCAACTGCTCCTTTTCCCCCGTGCTGAGAAGCTCTGCCGCATCATCAAGCACGACCATATTGCCGTTGTCGGCAGTATGCTTTATAATTGCCTCTCCATAAGCGAAAGCGGGGATTGCGGACATAAAAACAAGCATGAATGTGAGCAAAATCATTGCTGCGTATCTTTTTTTATTTCCCATGGTACGCGCCCTCCCTTCTGAAGAAGTCCGGTACCGGCCTGGTGGTCAGATAGTTCAAATAATTTATCATCGAAACCATATTCGCCAGCATTCCCAGCAAACAGAGAATAGCCATTCCGTAGTACCAGTAATCGTATACGGGATTCATTATTCCTATTGACAGTCCTGTTCCTAGTACGATTATTCCCAGCAGCATCGGTATGAAAGCTGTCTTTTTTTCTATCTTTGCAACTTTGCCTGTCATTTTTATGAAGATTATGATCTGGATGAGCAAAGTGATGGCGTAAACTGCCGGGTTAACTATGTTCCCGCTGCTATCCAGAATTTTCATAAATATATAAAAAGAAATTATCGCAAATATGATGAATACAACCATTATTTTAAGTATGACGTTCTTCAACTTGTTATACTTTGCCTTTTCCTTTTTCTGTTTTCTTTTCTTGACATTCACGTTTCCCAGATCAAAAATATGACTCTCTCTGTAGTAGATTTTCGAAATTTCGCTGGAGAAGGCAATAGAAGATATCATCAGGAAAACCGCAGCCAGCCAGGAGATTGTCTTCGGCAGTATAAACATCGGAATCAGCGATAGAATTAAAAATAATACAGCTGTCGCAATTCCCGAAACCTTGAAAAATGCTTTTATATCCACCGGAATATCCATCGAAAGTTTTCCCGTTTGGCCGTTCATCACGGAATAGGCTACCCTTTTCTTATTCTTCCAGGTCAGAAACCAAACCGGAAACAGGTCTACACTATGCCTGTATCCGCCAACGCCGGTCTGGCTTTTCTGCTCCGAATATCCTTGCGGAGCAATCACTTCAACACCCCCGGCTCTGCCACCAATGCCTCGGTAGACAGTATCTATAGCCATCTTTTCAACTATATCGCCGTAGGTCTCGGGGGGAGTTGTCAGTTTATCCGCATAAAAGCCGGCGATGTATGCTTCTCTGAAATCTTCTATCTCTATTGTATGGAAAGGAGAAATCTCCCTGGCAATGCTGTCATCGAACGCAGATGATGCATCGAAGCTTATCCCTTGTATGGTTCCGCCTATTTCGGCGGTTATGTCATATTCCTCGTGGTAATCCCATTTGTCGCTTGTATAGTCTTTGGTTGCCTTCAACTTAAAAGCGTTATACGGGATATCAACCTCATAACTCAGATAGGGGATATATATCCCTCTGAAACTATCCAGATGCTTACCTTCTTTAAGTTCTTTCGGAACGTAGAGGCAATGGCTTAGGGCATCCTCATAAGTCATGACTGCCTTTTCCTTGGAAATCTTAAACGGAACGATCCGTTTAGGTCGTATAGCCTCTTCCTGTTTCATTGTAAGATTGGACTCACCGCCGCAGTACGAGCAATAAGCCACCGTCTGATCGTCCGGAGCGGAAAGCTCGGCTCCGCAGTTCGGGCATGTGTATACCGTTACCGTGTATGTGTCTTTATTTACTTCGGCATCGTTCGAAAGACCGTAATCGTCGATTGGCATATCTTTGTCACAGTGACCGCATTTCAAGGCTTGAGTGGGTACATTGAAAGCCATTTTGCCTCCGCATGAAGGGCATTTTATAGCCATAAATCCTCCTTATTCCTTTCACGCATCATGAATGCCGTTTTGAATATGCAATTTCACCGCAATGTTTCTCTCCGGTTCCCGGTCAAAAGGAAGAAAAAACGCCGCCGTCCCGGCCGCACAAATGAAAAATACCAGCACCGCCGTTTCAAATAACATATCCGCTCCTCCGGCATAATCCGGAGCCGCTAAAATATTACCAGCTGCTTAATTTTCCGGTTGCTCTTTCTCCTTATCTCCAATGTTCAAGAGCAGATTCAACAGAATCCCAAAGATGGCAGCGCCTGCGATACAGGGAACATCGATCCCGAAAAAAGGAATGGATCCCTTAAACGCGTATTGTCCGCCCAGACCAATTATCATAATTGTCGCAATCACCGCGATGTTTTTGGAGCTGAACATATCAACCTTCTTGTCAATCATGATCGCGATCCCTTGTGCGGCAATAGCTCCGAACAGGTAGATTTCCAGACCGCCGATAACTGCAACCGGTATGGAGTAGATGGCGTTTATAAGCGGGGTAAAGAAAGAGATAATCATGGCAAGAACAGCAGCCGCGATCAGAACCGGAACGGAAAACACCCTGGTAATCGCCATCGCGCTGATGTTTTCCCCATAATTGGTTCCGGCAGGACCACCGATGGCTCCGGCTACCATGTCGCCAATGCCGTCACCGATCAAGTTGTCTCCCAGTCGGTCCGCGATATCATACTGCTTCGTACTCCCTTTCCTCTTGGCCAATTCGTTGACATAGATATCCAGCTGATAGACATGCGCGGTGGATTCCGGAATAGTCGCGATGGCAATCGGCATGATCGCCGCTACCGAAATCCAGGTGGGTTTAGGAAGGGTAAAGATTGGAAGTGCAAAGATTCCACTGTCTGCATGCTCCGAAAGCACCCTAAAGAAATCGATATCGGTTGTCTGTTTGATAATAAAGGCAACTATTACACCAACAATGGGACCCAGTAATAGCGGAAGCTGACTCAATATACCCTTCAAATAGACGGAGAACAGAATGGTTGCCAGGAGGGTCGCCAGGGATATCACCCAAGCCAAATTAGCTGCAAGGGGAAGCTGGGAATCAGAAACCGCTGGCGCGGCGGCTGCGTCAGAGAGAGCATTCCCCGCCAGCGTCAAGCCGATAACCATGGCAATCGGACCGGTAATAGTCGCCGGAAGGAGNTTTTCAATAACATTCCTTCCCAGTTTTTTAACAATAATACCGGCGGCAATAGAAACCAGTCCGGACATGACAATGCCAAACTGCACAATGGCGATTTGATCGTTGAGGCTCATCCCGAGCAGGGCATCGGATGCCATCAGCCCGCCGATTGCACTAATATAGGAGAAGCTGGATCCATAGTACAGCGGGATTTTTCCTCTGGTGACCAGAATAAAGCATAGGGTTGCAAAACCGCTGGCAAAGATGGTCGTTGAAACATGAAAGCCGGTAATTAATGCGACCGTAATGGTTGCGGGAAACATGACAATAACTTGCTGAATAGCGTATAGTATCAGTTTCCAAAATGGGGGTTGCTCATCCGGAAGATATCCGATGGCGTGCTGATTTTTTCTCATAGTGGAATCTCCTTAGGATCTTACTGTATTGTACACTGTCGATAGTGTAGCAAACGGCTTCTGCTTTATCCAATAGTTTGTGTTTATTTTGCTTATTTTTTACCGGAAAATCTCCTCCTAAATCTAATCCGCCGTCTCTGGTCCTTCCCGGTACTTCTACCTTATTTAATTCAAAAAATTAGGGATAAGGATCTATATTTAAAGCTTTAAGGCATAAAAAGGGGCGACTGGCGGATTGTATCCGCTTTGTCGTCCTTTTAGGTTGGCATCGTACGGCAAAACGAATACAATCCACTTGAGAGTGTGGCTTAGGTGCATTTGGGCGCAAAACCTGAATATTGATGGACTACCTGCGGATGGATAGCGCGGAATGTAAAGAGAAAGCAGGAGTGAGATCATCTCGGAAGATGGATGAAACCATAAACGTGCTGGCTATTTAAGTTTTGCAGAATACTACACAACAGTTCGGTAAAGTTTGGAACCGCCGTCAGCGTGATCCGCATACTCGGTGGTGTGAGAGGTCCCTTGGTCAACTAATGGCCAAGGGACCTCTCGATTAAATTGCATCTCGATGCAGTTTGCTTAGATCTAATCTCTTTGCTCCGATGTTCTCTTGCGATTAAATAAAAATAATCCTCCTGCGAGTAAGAGTACTACTAACACTAATAACGCTAACCATAAGTAATTTCCGCCACTCTCTTCTGTTTTCGGCAGAGTATCACTTGGTTGAGTAGCTGGTTCGGTTGGCTGAGTAGCTGGTTCGGTTGGCTGAACAGCTGGTTCGGTTGGCTGAACAGTTTGGGCTTCTTGTTTCCCGTCGGTGCTCTTCGAACTTGGAGATTCATTTGGTGTCGGATTCGTTTCCATTTCCGCAGGC
>JGI24709J26583_10001753_pt1 | contig 18344 bp, 15 predicted proteins | sample BioPla2DNA1_FD_26583 | JGI IMG/M metagenome (IMG submission 26583) | reverse complement strand
AGTTGTGGAAGGCTNCAATAACAACATTTACGCCATGTTTTGGGATAATTCTCGTAAAACCTGGGGCTATCCCAAGAAATTAGTATCTTCATTAGACCGTATTCGCGGACTGTCAGGAGCGTTGGAACCCAATGGAACAATAAATACTGCATACTGTTGGGCACCTTTTATTGAATCTGATAATGAGTATCCTTATGGAAATTCCGATCTGGTATACAGAACCTTTGAGCCTGAATACAATTTGACAATCAAAGGTGGAATTGATTATGACGGTACACTTGTCAAACCTGGTGAAACACTTCCGCTATGGTTCAAAGTCCAAAACAACGGTGAGCGAACTGTAAATAAAATAAAAATTGAAATATTGGATTCAGAACACAATTTAATAGATAGTCAAATGATCAATTCTTATTTGCTTTCTGGTGAAGAAGCTGAAATTTTTGGAGCTTACGATTTGCCGGACATTCTGACAAAACATGATGTATATGTAAAAGTTATTCCTTACTCGGAAGAAGGAGAAGTGGCAGATTGTGACCCGAGTGATAACATAGCAATTGGTACTGTTGGGTATGCCAATATAATGATCACGTCTCCCCGGATCTCAGGCTTTGGTGCAACACGTAACCTGCTTGTTAATATCCAGAATGCCGGTTATAGCGATTCATTTAGTAATGTCTGGCTGAAAGTATATAAAGACGACAATGATGTTCCTTTAATTCAGCGGAATATAGGTGTTGTGGATGTTCAGTCCACCGTACAGGAAGTGTTTACAATTGACATGACCCAGTTCAGCTTTACTCCTGAAAGTAATGATGCAATGCTAAGAGTAGTTGTTGAATGCGACCCATTTGATACTTTAGGCTTAATATCCGATGTAATATTGCTGCCTAATCCTTACAGGCAGGATGCATTTTATATAGGATCAGTGGGTCGTTCAGGAAGTAAACTTGTGTTTGACATAACAAATAATCTTCCTGAAACATCCGGTGGAATGCTTATTATCCAAAATCAAACTGATGGCGGAGATGGATTAATAGTATACGGGCAGCATATTAACCTAAGCCCATATTATACAGAAACATTGGAATTGGATATTAGTTCAGTTTCAACAAATCCAAACGATCGAATAATTGTTTTTGTAACAGACGAAGAAGGTAAATGTATTTCCAATAATGCCGAAATCGGTAACGGCATCGAAACTCCTCTGAAGGCTGTACTTACAGCGTACACCAGTGTGCAGCCGGGAGCTACATTTAATGTTGGAGTTGCACTTAATAATGTTACGCAGTCGGTTTATGCCGAGGACATTTTCTTGACATATGATTCCAACGTATTTGAATATGTGGGAGCAGAGGGAGCCAGCAGCGATATCCTGATAGTGAGAGAGGATAAGGATACAGTTGGAAAAGTAAGGATTATAGCCGCGAATATTGGAGGAGTATCGGGTGACAGTACTGATATACTCAGCTTAACCTTCAAAGTGAAGGCTGGTGTTATGCATACCACCGGAACTATTGCAATTACTCAGGCGAAACTTGGTGCAGCTCCTTCGGGAGATATCCTTGAGGCAGCACTTGATACAAAGAGCATATCAATAGGCGGCAGTACACCGTCTGTTGACAAGTCAGCTTTGATTTCGGCTATCAATAATGCCCAAAACCTGTACGATGCTGCTGTAGTTGGTCCAGAGCCCGGCCAATACCTGCAGGAAGCCAAAGATGCTCTGCTTGCGGCAATCAATGAAGCTAAAGCCGTAAAGGATGATTCCGGCGCGACACAATCAAGGGTAGACAACGCTGTAACGGCACTGAATACGGCTGTTGAGGTCTTTAAGGCAGCTGTGAATAAGTCTCCGGATATAAATGATGATGGTAAAGCGGATGTAGGTGATCTGGCAATAGTTGCTTACTATTACGGCAAGAACTCTTCATCTGAAGACTGGCCAGTTGCTAAGATCGCGGATATGAACGGAGATAATGTTATAGATATAACTGACCTTGCTTATATAGCAATGAACCTGGATTACTAAACCATTGATATAAGCTTGGGATAGGCACAAATTACCTATCCCAAGTTTTTTTTTACTCTGCCTGATACTTAAGCAGACAAAACCAAACATCTGGCAAACCTCATTAATCCATTTTAGTTTCCTTTTTAATTAAACTCTAATTTATCTGATATGCGTACCTAATAATTGTGTTTTACAATATGAAACGTAAAGTATAACAAGAAAGAGTTAACGGAGGTGCCCATATAATGGATATTAAGTTAATTGATGAGTTTAGAAGGAGAACAAATGCAAGCTATGAGGAGGCAAGATACTATTTAGAAAGATGTAATGGTGACCTTATCGAAGCTATAGTCGCTTTTGAAAAAGAGCGGGCAGGGGCAGGTTTCCAGAAAAACAGAAATTTTCATGGACGCGCAAATCGTCTGCTTAATGGGCTGTTAAGAGTGGTACAAAAACTTATAGATATTAAAATTATTATTATAGACAGGACAGGAAAGGATTTCCGTATACCACTACTTTTATTGTTGGTTTTAGGTCCTATATGGCATATACTATTACTTGTTGCCATTGTTATGCTTATTATGGGTTTCAAATTCTTGATTCGTGAGATATCTGACCCCAATGTTAATGTGTACGACTTTGTGGAGAAAATAAAAAGCAAGGTCAGAGAGAACCATTAAAGCGCTTTGCTTTATTGGAGGTGTTATAATGATTACAATAGAACAGATTGATGAGTTTAGAAAACGAACTCATTCAAGTTATGAGGATGCGAAATTTTTTCTCGAAAAAAATAACGGTGATATTTTGGACGCAATAATTGATTTTGAGAGAACAAAGACAGGCAAAGGAACCAGTCGTCAAAGTCAAAAGCAAAAAAATGATTTAGGCGATAAATTCGCAGACATTTTACAAAAGGGAATTGACACCAAAATAATTGTTGAAGACAAAGAATCAGTCCTGTTAAGGATCCCGATAATTATACTTCTTTTGCTTATACCTCTGTGGGTTTTTGTACTATTATTCGCTATACTGCTTTCAACTTTAGGGTATAAATTCAATATACGAGAGGAAAAGAGCCAGAATGTAAATGTAAATTCAATTTTTCAGAACATCAACAGTAAGTTGAAGGATAATGAAACAGACAAAAATAATACCAGGAAACGGTATAGTAAAAGTGATGATAATTCAAGGACACAAACCACACAGAATAATAGTAGCAATGTACCGATTGAGATTGCAACTGATATATCCAATGAGTCAGAAACTCATGAGCCGGTAAATGATTTCGATAACGAAGAGGGTTATAATGAATATACGGTAGAATAAAGGAGACATATTTTATCTTATGGCAGAACGAATACTGATTATAGAGGACGAAAGTAAAATAGCGCGGTTCTTAGAGCTTGAGCTTAAGCATGAAGGCTATGAGGTAGAAATAGCTTATGACGGAAGAAGCGGTCTTGTCCGAGCAGAAAAGAATGATATTGATTTAATTATTCTTGATTTGATGCTTCCTTTAATGAGTGGTATTGAAGTATGCAGAAGAATCAGAAAGTTTTCTGATTTGCCTATCATAATGCTGACTGCCAAGGATGATATTTCCGACAAAGTTACGGGTTTGGACAGCGGCGCTGATGACTATGTTACAAAGCCCTTTGCTATAGAAGAGCTTTTGGCTCGTATCAGGGTTGCTTTAAAAAGAAAAACTATTTCAGCAAAGGATAATATTGGTGAAACTATTACCGCTGGGAAACTGGTATTAAATAAATTGCAACATAAGGTTACCTATGACGGAGAAGTGGTGTATCTGTCGAAGAAGGAATACGACCTTTTGCTTTACCTTATGGAGAACAAGGGTATTGTGCTTGACAGGGAGAAACTTATAGAGCATGTATGGGGTTACGATTTTATTGGTGATACAAATGTAACAGATGTTTATATACGTTACCTCAGAAGCAAGATAGACCAAAAATATGGGGTTTCTTTTATAAAAACAATTCGTGGGGTAGGTTATATTTTTGAAGACCAGGAGTAAATCTGTACCGAAGAGACCTAATTCTTCATTAGCTTCCCGAATATCAGCTTTTTACACCAAATTGTTTGCTCAATGGCTTACAGTAATTTTGGTGATTATTTTTATACTGGTAATTGGTTTTTCGGTTTTTTCCCAATATTATGGAATCAAACCGTCAATTGATATTATAGAAGCACAAACCGGTGTCGCAGGGGTAGTTAAAGCAATTCAATCAAATAATAACAGTCTATTCTCATTGCTAAACGCAGACGGAGAAATTATTGCATTGTCAGACAGACTTATTTCTGAAAACTTAGTTGTATATAATATCGAATTTGTTGGAGCCCAAATTCATGATAAAAGGGTATATGTTTCCTATGCAAAAAACTATTTTTTAGAGAATCAAAATCTGAAACTGATGATTTATTTTGATATTACTCTAATCCTTATCGAAATGGCAATTATTGGTGCTCTCGCCATTTTGCTGTTCTTAATTTCCGTATTAACAATATATATACAAGGTAATTATTTGACCAAAAAAACCTTCAGACTACTTGATGAGTTTATCGAAAAAGCGAATAATATTTCGTCCCAGAATCTTAATCTGAGATTAAATGTAAGCAATTCAACCGATGAACTTGTAGAATTATCAATGACATTTAACCGGATGATGGATCGTATTGAAAAGGCTTACGAAAAACAAAAACAGTTCGTATCTGACGCATCACATGAGCTTAGGACACCTATTGCAGTAATACAGGGCTATGCCAGGATGCTTGAAAGATGGGGCAAGGACGACAAGGAAATTCTGTATGAATCAATTGAGGCTATTAACAAGGAATCAAAAAACATGCAGGATCTTGTAGATAAGCTGCTTTTCATTGCCAGAAATGATAAGGACACAATGGTTCTTATTAAGGACAAGTTCGATATGAGCGAACTAATGGAAGAAATGGTCAAGGATACCCTGATGCTGGACACAAAACGCAATATTGAAAGCCATATAGAACCGGGCATATATGTGAATGGTGACAGGGACAGGATTAAACAGGCATTAAGAATATTTGTGGACAATGCTATAAAGTATACTGAACCGGGAGGAAATATTTCCCTGAATTTAGAAAAGGATGGAGAATATGCAGTTGCAGCAGTAATTGACAATGGTAAAGGTATTTCTGAAAAGGATTTACCCAATATTTTTGATCGTTTTTATCAGGTGGAATCTGCAAGAGAGCGTGATAAGGGAGGACATGGCTTAGGTCTTGCTATAGCCAGAATAATTGTATTGCGTCATGGCGGTCGTATAAAGGTATCCAGCAAAGTGGGCGAAGGTACTCGTTTCAGAGTTTATTTACCCATAGATTAATTCTTACTGAAATCTTCACATTATTACCATTCGGCAATAGAATTGAAAAGGCCTTAGAATAATGATAATATATTCTTACTATCATACGGGATTAGTGATATCCCCACAAACAGATACAAATAATGCAACAGATAACTCTTTATTCACTAGTTTATGTACCAGACAGACGAGGATAATATGGAAAACAAAAGAGAATATTATAAAGAATTCAATATCGATTCCCAAATCATTGAACTGGTCAAAAAAGCCGAAAACACTGTAAAGGAAAGTTTTGACCAAATAAACTATATCAAAGAACAGAACCAGCTTAAGGTAATTCGCGCAATGCAGCGTGAAAGACTCAGTGATTCTCATTTTTCAGGTACCACAGGATATGGTTATAATGACAGAGGCAGAGAGATTCTCGATGCTGTGTATGCTCATGCATTTCAGGCAGAGGATGCTTTGGTAAGGCACAGTATAACTTGTGGCTCTCATGCTTTATCCTTGTGCCTGTATGGTATTTTGAGGCCGGGAGATGAACTCCTTTCAATAACCGGCAAGCCATATGAAACATTGGAAGAAGTCATTGGCATAAGAGGAAAAGAAGATGCAGGCTCACTGAAGGATTACGAAATAACGTATTCCCAGGTTGAGCTTAAAAACGGAGTTATTGATGATGATGCGGTAAAAAAAGCTATAAACAAAAAAACCAAGCTTGTTTTTATTCAGCGCTCAAGGGGATATGAGTGGAGACCTGCACTTACTATAAACGAGATAGAAAGAGTTACGAAACTGGTAAAATCAATTAAGAACGATGTTCTTGTAATGGTAGATAATTGCTATGGTGAGTTTGTGGAAGACCGTGAACCTACCGATGTAGGGGTGGATATTATGGCAGGCTCACTTATAAAGAATCCGGGAGGCGGAGTTGTGCCTTCGGGCGGTTATATTGCCGGCAAAAAAGATATAGTTGAAAAAATATCATATAGAATGACACTTCCCGGATTGGGACGTGAGGTAGGAGCTACATTGGGTAATAACAGACTGATGTTTCAGGGTTTCTTTTTAGCCCCGCATATTGTTGCCGAAAGCCTGAAAGGCGCGGTTTTTACCTCACAAATTATGCAGGATCTCGGTTTTTCAACACATCCCAGCCCCTTTGATCCACGATGCGATATTATACAAGCTATAAGATTTAACAGCGCAAAAGAGGTAATTGCGTTTTGTCAGGGTATTCAAAAAGGTTCACCTGTTGACTCGTTTGTTACGCCTGAACCATGGGATATGCCAGGATATGACTCACCGGTAATTATGGCGGCTGGAGCATTTATTCAAGGTTCATCCATCGAGCTCAGCGCAGACGCACCTATAAGAGCACCATACACTGCATATATGCAGGGCGGCTTGGTTTATGAACATGTTAAACTGGGAGTAATGTGTGCGATTCAGGAGCTATTGGACCACGGAATGATAGTTCTGTAGTCTTATAAAAAAATACCGGAATTATACCGACATACTCCTTAAGGGAGCAAATACAAATGATTAACGAACTCGAAGAAATGAGCAGGAAAAGAAAAATTAAACGCAGACGTAGAAGGCTTTTAAGCCTGCTGGGTTTTGTTTTATTGCTGATTTATATCCCTGCAATTTGGAAGTGGGTTTTTTCGGTTAATCATGAAATAAGTGTGATAAGAACAGCAACAATAGAGATGAAAACACCCATTGAAGGTATACTGGTAAGAAAAGAGCTGCTGTTAAAATCCCCCGGCACAGGTGTTTTGTTTCCTGTTATCCAGAACGGTGAGCGTGTTGGAAAAGGTAATGAAATAGCTTCATATATTCAGTCCAGTATGCGGGAAGTGGTTGAAAGCTACAGACAATCAGAAATAGACATTTTAAAGCGGGTTGTGGCTGGATATGATAATTCTGTGGGAGCTGACCGGGATTCATGGGAATCAGCTATAGAAAAACAGATTGCAAGGCTCACCGAAATATCAAATGCCGGCGACTTAAGTAATGCAGAGGATATCCGGTTAAGCATAGACCGTGTATTGGAAGCAAGAGCTCGTTCTTATCTTGAAAGCAAGTTGGCAACCGACAGCTTTAAAAATGAAAAAGCAGAACTTGAAAGGCTGCGGAGTAATGTTGAGAAATCGGTTATAAGTGTTTACTCGCCGGAATCAGGGGTAGTACTGTATAAATGTGACGGGTTTGAGGAGGTTTATTCCTATGAAAACAGATATAGTATTACAACTGAGGATATCGAAAAAGTATTATCAGAAAACAACTCACTGGAAAAAACATTTACTCCGGCCGAGATAAATGCGTTAGAGAATAAACCTTTTGGAAAGCTCATTTCCAACGGTGAGGCATGGATTACCTTCAGTGTTCCAGAAAAAATAGCGAAAGACATTACAGTTTTGTATGAAAAGGCAAAACTAGAAAACAGGGAAATGTCTTTTGATGTAGAAATTGAGGGGATTCAGGAGCGTATACCTGTTACAATAGAGAGAATTGGGGAAAAGAGCGAAGGAGTACAGCTTATTACAGCCAGAATGAGTAAAATGATTGAAAAGACGATGGATTACCGGGGCGTTAAGGGAAACTTGGTAATCAACAGCGTTACAGGTATGAAAGTGCCGCTAAGGAGCCTTTTTAATCTGAATACTGTTGATGATACGGCGGACATAGCTATTGTGGAAATGGATAAAGCTAAATTCGTACGTGTAAAAATTGTAGCCAGGCAGGATAGCAATGCAATTATCGAAAATATTGATACCACGGATACCGAAAACTGCGTAAATATTTTTGACGTATTCCTGGTAAATCCCAAAAATGTTGTAGAAGGCCAAGTGATAGAAAGATGAAGATAGATAATAATCTAAAACATGCAATAAATAATGTTATACAAAATATCCGGGATGCAGCCGTAAAATCGGGTCGTAAACCTGAAGATGTCCTGCTTCTAGGTGTAACAAAAACTGTTGATGTTGAAACCATGCAAAAGATATATGATTTAGGAGTTACGCATTTTGGAGAGAACAGGGTTCAGGAATACCTGAAAAAATCCGATATAATTAGAAGAGAGTGTCACTGGCATATTATCGGAAGGCTTCAGACCAATAAGGTTAGATATCTGGATCAGCGTATAACTCTGATTCATTCTTTAGACCGTATTGAATTGGCAGAAGCCATACAAAAGAGAGGCCAAAAGATAAATCATATATTCCCGGTACTTGTTCAGGTCAATGTATCGGGTGAGGACACAAAAGCCGGAATCTATCCAGACGATGTAATGAATTTTTTGACAAATGTGTCTAAAATGGGTAATATAAAAGTAAAGGGATTAATGACCATGGCTCCCTATACAGAAGACCCCGAGGAAGTCCGGTATATTTTTAAAAAAATTAAGAAATTGGCGGTTGACATTGAGAGGGAAAAAGTAGAAAATATTAGTATGGAAGAACTCTCTATGGGCATGAGCGGAGACTATAAAATTGCCATCGAGGAAGGTTCCACTATAGTTAGAGTCGGAAGCGCCCTTTTTGGAGAAAGAGTTTATTAGCCGGCTTGGCTGATGATATTTTACGAATGAAAACTGGAGGAAGATACTATGGCTAAGTTACTTGAGAAGGTTTTGGATTTCGTTGGATGGGAAACTGACGAAGATTATGAAGATGACATCTATGAGGATGAAGTCGTTGAAAATACCCACCAAAGAGCTGAGCGGCATGCTTCCCACAAAAAAAGCCCTCAGGGAAAGATTCTTAACATGAATAACAACAATAATCTAAAGGTTGTTGTTATGTCACCTCAGAATATTCTTGAAGCCCGAGAACTCTGCGACCATCTAAGATCAAATAAACCTATTATTATGAATGTAGAAGGTATCGACACCCCGTTAGCACAAAGAATGGTGGACTTTTTAAGCGGTGCTGTCTATTGTCTTGACGGAGATATCCAGAAAATATCAACCAGTATCTTCCTTGCAACACCGGCATCTATTGAGATTACAGGAGATTTAAAAGACGAGATGCATAATAAGGGCGTTTTTTCCTGGGTTAAATAAACATGTGGATATGGCAGACTTTCATTATAGCTCTAAGGGCAGTTATTAATGTAATGGAAGTTGTACTTGTCATAAGAGTATTTTGCGAGTTTAAACTAATACGCAGGAATTCCGGACCATTCCAGTTTCTTCTTCTGATTACCGAACCTCTATTAAATCCGGTACGTAAAATGCTCATAAGAGGGAATAAAGAAAAGCCCTTGAAATTTGACATATCGCCATTATTTGTTATTATTTTACTTTATTTGATTAATACATTATTGAAAAAATATGTATAATCATGAATGGGGGCATGTATTGTGAATTTCCTTCCAAATGACCTGCAAAACATTGCCTTTAAAAAATCCATGATGGGTTATAATATTCTTCAGGTGGAGGATGTTCTTTTAAAGGTTGTTGAAGATCTTTCCGAATTAATCAAGGAAAATGCCAAGCTGAAAGAAAAGCTTGAAGACAGTCAGGATAAAGTTAAATATTATAAAACCATTGAAAACAATCTGCATAATAGCTTGATTATTGCGCAGCAAACCAGTGAAGAGATTGTTGCCAATGCAAGAGATAATGCTGATAATATTGTGAAAGAAGCTGAACTTAAAGCTCAACAAATAATTGATGAAGCCCACAAACAGGTATTGAACGTTAAGTTTGAATATGAGAATTTAAAGCGGGATGTCATTTCATATAAAGCTAAAATCGAAAGCATAATAAAAGCGCAGCTTATGGTAATGGATGGCTTTGAAGATGAAGAGAAAACTGTGGATAAAGAGGCGGTTTAGATAGCCATAGTATATATTTAAAAATAGAATTATTGTTAGCACTCTCCCAAGGAGAGTGCTAATTTCGTGTTGACATTCTCTGACCTTAATATTATCATATTTTTATATAAGTACTAATGGGAGGTTCTTACTAATGATTAATGAAAAAGGTAATATTTCTATTCAAACAGAAAATATCTTTCCTATTATAAAAAAGTGGTTATATTCTGAAAAAGACATATTTCTAAGGGAATTAGTTTCCAATGCTTCAGACGCAATTAGCAAACTGAAAAAATTATCTGATATTGGTGAAACAAAATTACCTGAAGACTATAAGCCCAGAATTACTGTATCGGTTAATAAGGAAAAAGGAACTCTTGCCATCTCTGATAATGGCATAGGTATGACGGCTGAAGAGGTAAAGAAGTATATTAACCAGATTGCCTTTTCAGGGGCAAAGGACTTTATTGAAAAATATAAGGACAAGACTGATGAACAGCAGATTATTGGTCATTTTGGCTTAGGTTTCTATTCAGCTTTTATGGTAAGTTCCAAAGTAAGAATCGATACCCTTTCATATCAGGAAGGCCAGAGTGCCGTAGCCTGGGAAAGCGAAGGAGATACCGAATATATAATGGAAGGTTCTGACAAAAAAGAGATTGGTACTACAGTAACTCTTTTTGTGGCAGATGATTCAAAAGAATTTCTTGATACCTGGAAGGTTCGCGAGGTATTAAGAAAGTATTTTGCATTTTTGCAATACGAAATATACTTAATAGATGAAAATGAAAAAAAGGAAGATAAGAAAGATAAAGAAGAAAAGCCCATTAACAATACCAGCCCACTTTGGCTGAAAAATCCCCGAGATTGTACCGATGAGGAATATAAGAATTTTTATCACGAAGTGTTTACAGATTTTAACGACCCTCTGTTCTGGATACACATAAATATGGATTATCCTTTTAACATGAAAGGTATTATATATTTTCCCAAGCTCAAACATGAATTTGAAACCATAGAGGGGAAAATCAAGTTATTCTATAACCAGGTCTTTGTTGCAGACAATATTAAAGAGGTTATACCTGAGTTTCTTATGCTGTTGAAGGGTTGTCTGGACTGTCCGGATCTTCCTTTGAATGTTTCAAGGAGCTTTTTGCAAAATGAAGGCTATGTAGACAGAATATCAGCCCATATTACCAAAAAGGTGGCAGATAAACTGCAGCTTCTCTTTAAGAAAGACAGGGAGAATTATGAAAAATACTGGGAGGATATTAACCCCTTTGTTAAATACGGTTGTATGCGAGAGCCTAAGTTCTTTGAAAGGGTAAAGGATATTCTCATTTATAAAACCATAAACGATAAATTCTTAACTCAGGAAGAGTATTTAGAAGAGAATAAGGAATCTGATAATAAAATATATTATGTAAATGATGAAAAGCAGCAAGCGCAGTATGTACGTATGTTTAAAGAAAACGGTATGGATGCTGTTATACTTAACACAATGATTGACACACACTTTATCAGCTTTATGGAAGTGGAAAACAAGGATGTTAAGTTCTTACGTGTAGATGCTGATATCATAGATAATATGAAGGATAAGAACAGCAAGGAAGAGGATAATAAGGGCTTACAGGAAAAACTTAAAAAGATTATTAAAGAAGCTACCGGAAAAGATAAACTTAAAATTAAGGTTGAAGGCTTAAAAAGTGAATCAACTCCGGCAGTAATCCTGCTGTCTGAGGAATCCCGCAGATTTAAGGAAATGAGCCGCTCCTTCGGAGGTAATATAAATACAGCGGACCTGTTCCCGGATGAGGAGACCTTAGTTTTAAACAGTAATAATACAATAGTTAAGAAAATAGCAGAACTCTACGAGGAGGAAAACAGGAAAGAGGATGCTTTAACAGTAGCCAACCATATTTATGATCTTGCTCTGCTTAATCACAGACAGCTTGAGCCTGACGCCATGGTTAAATTTATTGAACGGAGCAATTCTCTACTAATGAGGTTAATATGAAGCTAAAAGATTTCAGCTATGAGCTGCCCGAGAGACTGATAGCCCAAAATCCTGCTGAGAAACGTGATTTGTCCAGACTTTTGGTATTGAACAGAAAAAATGATACTTTACTTCATAAATATTTTAAAGATATAACCGACTTCTTTAATTCAGGAGATTGCCTGGTGATAAATAACACCAGAGTAATCCCGGCCAGGCTTTTAGGGGAAAAGGAGAAAACCGGCGGGAAAATAGAATTTGTACTTTTAAAGCGAAAAGAGAAAGACATTTGGGAAGTTATATTAAAGCCGGGCAAGATTGCAAAGCCCGGCAGCCGCTTTGTTTTTGGTGAAGGGCTATTGAAGGCTGAAATTCTTGAAATCGCTGATGAGGGTAACAGAATAGTAAAATTCTATTACGATGGAGTATTCGAGGAAGTTCTCGACAAGGTAGGCGTAATGCCGCTACCGCCATATATACACGCAAGTCTTGAGGATAAGGAACGGTATCAGACTATATATTCCAGGATAAACGGTTCAGCGGCGGCACCTACAGCCGGTCTGCACTTTACACATGAAGTGTTTGAAAGTCTTGCCCAAAAAGGGATTAAAGTTGTGGAAGTGACTCTTCATGTCGGTCTTGGCACCTTCCGTCCGGTGAAAACCGAAAATATCCTGGAACATCACATGCATAAGGAATTTTACTCTATTACCCCGGAGGCTTGTGACATTATCAACAAGACGAAAGAAGAGGGGCAAAGAGTAATTGCCGTGGGCACCACCAGTGTACGTGTTTTGGAAACCTCATCGGACGAAAGCGGAAGAGTCCGGCCGGGCAGTGGGGAGACAGATATATTTATATATCCCGGATACAGATTCAAAGTAGTTGATGCACTGGTAACAAATTTTCATCTTCCCGAATCCACATTAATAATGCTGGTTAGTGCATTTGCCGGAAAAGATAGAATAATGCAGGCTTATCGTGAGGCCATTAATGAAGAATACCGATTTTTCAGCTTCGGAGATGCTATGCTTATTCTCTAATTCTAATCTAATTTTAATTATGGTCCCATTGTTTTATCATGTAGTTACGGTATACTCAAAATATATTAAAACGGAGGCGTTCTTAGTATGAGAAACAGTACAAAATATATTTTAGGGGCCATACTTGTTATAATCGGTATACTGACCATATCCGGGAATATAGGAATACTTACCTTTTCATGGCTGGTAAATTTAACCTGGCCAATGATGTTCATCGCAATTGCATTTTTCTTCTTTCTTGGATACCTTTCAAAAAGACCTTATGGAGCAGGCTTATTGGTTCCAGCCGGAATATTTTTAACTTTAGGAGTATCATTCCTTGTGGGGGAAATCTTCTCATACCATTTGGTATGGCCGGCTTTTATAGCTTCGCCGGCGGTTGGCCTTTTATTACTCTATTTATTTGGTGACAGAAGCCCTGGATTGCTTGTGCCTATAGGTATTCTGTTTACCATAGCGGGAACTTGCTTTTTCTCAGAGCTATTGAGTCTGTGGGGCGTTTTATGGCCCGGATTTATTATGGCTCCGGCTGTAGGATTGTTTCTCCTTTACATTGCCGGTAACAGGGAGCCGGGCCTTTTGATTCCTATTTTTATTCTAACGGGAATTGCAGTGATATTTTTCTCAATAGGTACCATAAGGGTTTTCGGAAGATATTTTAAGTACATTGCCGGTGGAGCGTTAATTATTGCAGGGATTAGTACTATATTGAAAAAACCTTCAGCACGGAGATATGACGAAAAAAACCATTATTAAGATACAGGGGCGGATATCTGTTTATAACAGAAACCGCCCCGCTTTGTTTGTTTTTTGCGCCCTCCCTACCAATTTAGTTTCGACGAATGCTATGTTTTTTACTTCAGGGCGCGTCCTCTTAACACTTCATTTGTTCATTAATATTTTGCATCATCACTTTCATATTATACATTGAATTTTATGACAAATAATGTTAATCGTAGGGTGCTTCATTACCCGGCACTTTTGGATTTTTACTATTTGGTACCTGATCCAGACGCTTTTTATTCTCGCCGCTTTTTGCCTGTTTTTCGCTGGAGTTATAAGTTGGGTTGTTGCGTGGATTTTTTGCCATTTGTTCACTCCTTTCATGTTTTCCTATATTATTACAATAAGGAGTGAAAAATATACTAAAATAATATTTGTCTTTCTGAGCCCATAAAATGGCCGAAGAATATTTTAAATTAGCTTAGAAGACCCTGTCGCATTAGCTCAGGGTGGCTAAAGTCAAATTATCTAAATGCTTAACACTTTACCCATAAACAAAATTGTGCCTGTAATATCATCTGTGATAAAGAAAATAAAAGGCCTGTCAGCTATAAAAGTTGCCGGCTCAACAGGAGCTGAAGATGGCATAATTACTACCGTGGCTGCAGCAGCTTCGCTGCCTTCCTCGTTAACCTCTATTACTGCTTTGTGAAGAACATCACTGATAAATAATTCTTCTTTTATTCCGCTGAAATCTGCATCTGCGGCAAAGGCTTTTTCCATGCCCAGAGCTTTTAGGCTTTCAGTAAGACTCTTTATTCCATATTCAAGTTCAAATTTTGGCATCTTCAGTTGAACACCACTGGTCTTTGCCAATGAGTTTCTTATATTATTCCATTGTTCAGAGGTCATATTTTTAATAAATTCATTAATATCAACGCCTTCATCCGGAAGAATAACATGCATTGAAGTTTTATCTTTCCCGTATGGAAGCCGGATGGCTTTATAATCCTTTCCTTTGGCATATTCATAGTCACCTGTACGAGACATCATTTCCACAGTAATGGTATTGCCGTCATAAGCATGAAAATCAGAATCGGATGTATTTTTAGGATTAAACGGTTCTTTCCATTCTCCTTTAAAATAAATGGCATTGATAAGGTACATCACAATAAGGGGGTCTATCGGGTCAGTAAGCATTTTTTCAATCTTACCCTCAGTTTCATCCTTAATCCATTTATTGATGGTATCAACAGATTTGGGATTCGAAAAATCAAGTGAGCTTACCTCAGCATTAAAATTCTTCTCGTTTTTATTTATGAACTCCTTATTGATGAGTTCGCCTTCTCTTATCCAGATGGAGTTAGCAATATTTAAACTGATATCTTTGTCTACTTTTTTTAAATGGGAAATCAGGTTTTTATAGCTTTCGTTTACCAAAGCTCTGTCAATACCGGTATACCCGAGAGCTTTTTCCATAACTTCTTTTGTATCACCTTCAGCTCCATTGTAGGTCATTGTTAAAGCGGTTGAAATGCTTAACGGTGATATAAAAATGTTTTTATCATAATCCTCACTATTTATAGTTTTGAATATATCAAATGCGAATTTGCTGCTACCGTCCACCACATATTCGCTTATATTTGATACATCATAAGCAATTCCAGAGCCACAGGCTGTAGAAGTTATTAATAGCGAAATAATCGATAAAAGCACTAATAATTTCTTCATAATTCCTCCTGAGATTTTTTGTTATATATAATATTTGACGATGTATCACGTAAAAAGTTCACTGCCAGCAATGTCATTTCTGGTATCCTGACACTTTGAGTGAAACAGCAGATAACATATATCATCCTGAATGTTTCCCAGTCTTACTTCTTACCTCTGAACACTACAAATTCTGTATAGTTTTCCTCCTCGTCCTGTATAGATTCTTTTATAATTTCAAGCCGGTTTAAACGTGCAGCGGTTTCACTTGCTATAGCTGCCGAGCATTTGTCATTAAGGGCGGCAACAGCAGCAGCAGCGGCAGAGGTTGTGGAATAAGAAATTTGCCTGCATTCAGGCATGGTTGCAAGAAATTTTTTGCATTGCTCGAAGGCTTTTTCGTGAGAATATATTTTACGGATGCTGGAAAGCTCAGTTCCGGCGGGTGCCACAAGCATCTGTTTTATAGGCAGCTTAATTCTATTAATTATCTCAATATTTTCGTTGTCTAATAGCTCATGTACCTTTTTAACTTTGCCAGCCAAAGAATTCTCAACCGGTACTACTCCAATTTCTATTTTATCACTGAGAACTGCTTCAAAAACATCTTCAAAGTGCTCCAGCCCTGTTAGTGCATGCGTAGGATATAGCTTTTCTGCAGCCTCATTAGCAAAGGAACCCGGAGTTCCTGCATAGGCAACGGTGTGGGGTATAGAAATCTGCCTTCCTTCTAAACGGGCGTAATCCCTGAGTTTAGGCATAATGTAGGAGAATTCTGACGGAGTAATAGATTGAGGGCCATCAGAAAGGGCCTTAGCAGGATTATTATGAACCTCAATAATAACACCATCAGCACCAGCTGCAATGGCAGCCTTTGACAAAGGCTCCACCATCCATGACAGTCCGCTCCCATGGCTTGGATCAACCAGGACAGGTAAGTGGCTTATACGTTTAAGAGCAGGTATTGCACTTAAATCAAGAGTATTTCGTGTATAGCATTCGTGGGTCCGGATGCCTCTTTCGCATAAAATAACGTTTTGATTTCCTTCGTTCATAATATATTCGCAGGCCATCAACAGTTCTTCTATAGTATTGGCAAAGCCCCGTTTTAACAGTATCGGTTTATTTATTCTTCCTAGTTCTTTTAAAAGCTCAAAATTCTGCATATTACGTGCACCCACCTGAATGAGATCCACATATTGGTCGAATATTTCAAGATACATTGGATTTGTAATCTCCGACACTATAGGCAACCCTGCAGCATCACCAGCTCTTTTTAAAAGCATGAGCCCTTCAGTTCTTAACCCCTGGAATGCATAAGGTGATGTGCGGGGCTTAAATGCGCCGCCTCGGAGTATACTGGCACCGAAGTTTTTTACCTGATGTGCAATTTGAGTTATCTGCTCCTCAGACTCAACAGAGCAAGGGCCTGCTATAATAACAAGATCCTTAGCGCCTACCGCTACATTTCCAACCTTAATAACAGTATTCTCAGGATGGAATTTCCGATTAGCCTTTTTATATGGCTCCTGTACTTTTAAAACCTTTTCAACGGCTTCATGCATGCTGACCTCATCAATTGACAGGTGGGAAGTGTCACCCACAAGTCCGAGAACCGTCTTTTCAGCGCCATAAATAGGGGAAATGCTTAGTCCCTTATCAGACAGCCAATTTTTCAAAGAATCCACTTTTTCATTATTGATGCCTGTTTTTAATACAATAATCATAATTCTGACCTCCATATTCTATGATTGACCTGATTTTTCAAATTAAAACCTCATATTGTTTTATAAACAAAAAAGCCTTCATCCCTATAAAGGGACGAAGACTATACTTCGCGGTACCACCCAAATTCATCAAAAAATGATGCACTCACCAGATACGGGATAGGTTATATCCGATATCCTGCCTTTTTAACGTCAGGCCTACGCACTCGCCTACTAGCTTTCGCATTTAGCTCGTGTACTCGGGGGAGAACTTCGGAAAGTCTTAATCCATAAAACCACTTCCAGTCTATGATGGTTTCTCCCTGTAAGGCAAGATCTTCTTACTTTTCCCCGTCATTGCATTTAACATAATGATATTTTAAATATAATATGCTGTAAATCCCAAATTGTCAACTGGTATTTCAAACAATTTCTTTAGTAATGTCATCGCAGATGTAGAGATTTGAATACACCAGGTGGAACCTTTAGCCAATGTCATGCGTGCCGCTCAGGAATTTCATCCGGAAATTATTCGCGTCGCTCCGCTATCCATGCTCCGCTTCACGCATGACATCGCCAGCGGTTCTTTCACGTTCCGCCCTGCTTAAATTCATTTATCGTGGTGCGGGTATTGCACGGGAATTATGAGCGTTAGCGAAGAATCTTACCCTTACGCCATCCTAGCGCAGCGGAGTCGAAGGATCTTATAATAATTTTTACAGTTATTACAAATTTATTCCAATAAGTGTTATAATAACACAAAACTATTGTATCATAACAGTTAATGCTTATAGTTATACGATAATTACGGCACATAAGTTAAAAAACAAATAAACTCCTTGCCCCATAAGCATCTTAAAATACTAGGAGATATACAGTGAATACAATTGATTTATTAGTAGAGCAATGCAAAAAGCCAAAAGGGTTATTAGGAATTATTATGTTAAGAATTATGAATATTGCAGATGT
>JGI24709J26583_10001751_pt1 | contig 18358 bp, 16 predicted proteins | sample BioPla2DNA1_FD_26583 | JGI IMG/M metagenome (IMG submission 26583) | reverse complement strand
TGCTGCGATTTAAAGCGGAGCATGGATTGCGTAGCGAGCGCGACTAGAAACTGGATGTTGGAGATGGAGCGCTAAATCGCAGCAGTCTACAGCTGCTCCCTTGTTTAACGTAAAAGATCCTTCGACTCCGCTATCGCTGCGCTCAGGATGACATGTGGAGGCAGGCTGCACTATTGCAGCTTCTTTACTTTATTAGCATGCTGTAACATGGGCAAATCCACAACAATCATTGAAATCTTTCCGTCCTCAACCGAGACTTGAATGCTGCTTCCTTCACGGATTTTTCCGGCTAAAAACAACTCTGACAACTCATCTTCAATATGTCTCTGGATTGTTTTTCTTAAAGGTCTGGCTCCGTATTTTTCATCGTAACCCTTTTCAAGCAGGAATTCTTTGGCCTTGTTATCAAAAGTGATGCTCATACCCTTTTCTTTTACATCCTGCATAACCTGATTCAACATGATTTCAAGAATCTGAGCCAATTGCTGGCGAGTCAGCTGCTCAAATACTATTATTTCATCTACCCTGTTTATAAATTCAGGCCTGAAAATCTCACGGATAGCGTTATTAACCTTTTTCTCAAGTGCTTCATATCCATCGTTATTAAACCCGATACCGCTTGATTTAAGGCTTGTTCCTGCATTAGATGTCATAATCAGGACTGTATTCTCAAATCCCACAGTTCTGCCTGTGCTGTCAGTCAGGCGGCCATCTTCCATAATCTGAAGAAGCATATTGAAAACATCGGGATGAGCTTTCTCTATTTCATCCAGGAGTAGTACTGAATATGGCTTTCTCCGTACTTTATCAGTCAGCTGGCCACCCTGATCAAATCCTATATATCCAGGAGGAGCGCCTATCAGTTTTGAAACAGTATGTTTTTCCATGTATTCCGACATGTCAAGCCTTATCATGGCATCTTCACTGCCAAAAAGTTCGTTGGTGAGAACCTTTGCCAGTTCTGTTTTACCTACTCCGGTAGGACCAACAAATATAAAGCTGGGGGGTCTTTTCTTCTTGACAAAGTCAGAACGTGTTCTTCTGATGGCTCTGGCTAAAGCAGAAACTGCCATTTCCTGGCCCACCACTCTCTTATGGAGGCGTTCTTCAAGTTTCAGCAGCTTGGATGCCTCAGTTTCTGATATTCTCTGAACAGGTATCCCGGTCCAGCTTTCTACTACATGAGCTATATCATCTACTGTAACATCCAGGTTACCAAGATCTTTTTCCAGTTCCTTAATTTTTTCCTGAAGCCTGCATTCCTCAACTTTATAGTCAGCGGCCTTCTTATAATCATCCATTATAGCGGCTTTTTCCTTCAATTCCTGGACCTTTTTGAGCTGATTTTTGCATTTTTGCAGCTCAATTGAACCAACATTTTTTAAATTCACTCTGGAACCCGCTTCATCAATAACATCAATTGCTTTATCCGGGAGGAATCTGTCGTTAATATATCGTGACGACATTTTTACGGCATTTTCAATTACCTCATCCGGGTAACGAACCTGATGGAAATCCTCATAGTATTGTCTTAAACCCATTAGTATTTCAATACTCTCTTCCACGGTAGGCTCATTAACCATCACTGGCTGGAACCGCCTTTCCAAAGCAGCATCTTTTTCTATATGTTTTCTGTAGTCTTCAAGGGTTGTAGCACCAATAATCTGCACATCACCCCTTGCCAATGCAGGCTTGAGAATATTTGCTGCATTCATTGCTCCGCCTTCAGCCTCGCCGGCACCAACAATGTTATGAACCTCGTCAATTACTAAAATAACATTTTTCTGCGCCTTGGCTTCTTCAATTATGGCCTTCATTCTGGCCTCAAATTGGCCTCTGAATTGTGTTCCGGCTACTATAGCGGCTAGGTCAAGAAGATAAATTTCCTTATCCAACAGCTTGGTTGGCACCATTTTCTCTACTATACGTAAGGCCAATCCCTCTGCTATAGCTGTTTTACCAACACCCGGTTCTCCGACAAGAACAGGGTTATTCTTCGTTCTGCGGTTAAGAATCTGAACCACTCGCTCTATTTCTTTTTCTCTGCCTACAACACGATCAATTTGCCCTGCAATGGCTTTTTCATTAAGATTTGCACCAAAAGCATTCAGGTTCTTCCTGGAAGACCTGCCCTGTGACCTTGGCTCGGCATTTCTCGTTTGCTTTTGAGAATGGTTTTCTTTGCCTTCCTCAGCAGATGGCCCAAACTTTGAAAAAGCATTATTAATAAACCGCAGCATGGAATTCCCATCGATTTCACCTTCTTCCCCTTCAACAGGTGATTGTGGATTGTCTGCCTGGGGAAGATTTTGCATGAACTCATCCATATTCATGGATCCAAGGATGTCAGTCATTTGGTTGTTCAAATTCTCGATATCCTCCTGAGTCATACCAGACTGGGCAATTATTTGCTGCAAGGGAGCCAGGCCCTGCTTTTGTGCACAGCTTATGCAAAGCCCCATAGGTTCGGCTTTTCCATCTATAACACGTGTTATAAACACGACCGCAACATTTTCTTTACAAATAGAACATTTCATCATTTATGCATCAACTCCTTCGTTAGGTAGCAATCATACGAGGTATTATTAACCAGGGTATCAATTCAAAATCTATTTCCAATTTTGGTGCCATATATTGTCATTTTAATCAAACTTAGGTTTGATTATACTATATATTATACCACAGTAACAGGTCCTTGAACAACAAGTAAGTTTGTCCTTCCCTAACCTTTAATATTATAATACAAAACCTCATTCCAAACTAAAGCTTTGGGTAAGTGCAGAATACTGCAATAATACGCTGAAACTGCCACACAGCCGCTTGTTTAATACAAATACAACTTCTACAATCCGATGGCCGTGTCAAATACCGTTTGATGTGCCGCAAAAATCAAAAACCGGCAAAGCCGGGCAATAATTTACCGATATAAAACACTGATACTAAATTCTTTTCATAACAATGATGGCATTTCCCACGCTGTTGAATTTCATGCAATCACATAATTCATTCACTATAAGCAATCCTCTTCCCGACTCATCCATATTGAGGGGATGGCAATCCAATACTTTTTTCATGGAAAGCTGCTTAGCTTTGGGTACCTCAAAGCCACAGCCCTGATCTTTAACAGTTATCCCAAGAACCCTGTTTTCATCCTTAAACCATATTTCCACACTAATAGCTTTGCTTTTATCACATTCATTTCCGTGCTTAATAGCGTTCTGCATTAATTCACACAGAATAACCTTAATATCAAAGCATTTCTCTGAATCCAGCGAAAATTTTACCTTAAGTAAATCCAGTATTTTCTTGACTTCATTACATACTAAATGAGCATCAGTCGCAATGTCTTTGCTATAAATTTTTGTGTACTGACTAAGATCTGTGTGCATAACAATTAATACCTCCGGATGCACAAACAAAATAAAATAAAAATAACTTATAGCATTCTTACTATATGTATATACCCTGTTTTACTTCTTTAAAATCATTCTGAATTTTTCCAGAGTCTTTTTTTCTAAACGAGATATGTACATCTGGGAAACGTGGAAATGATTTGCAATTTCTTTTTGTGTTTTGTTTTCGAAAAAACGAAGCTTTATAAATTCTTTTTCTGTATCATCGAAATTATGTAAAGCCTTTTGCAAAAAATCACGGTTGTTTATCTTTTCAAAGGTATCATCCTCTTCGCCTACTGTTTCATGCAGCTCCAGATTGTCTTCATCAAATATTGACTGGTCAAAGGACTGTATATTATAAACATTCCATGATTCTATTATCTCAAGTATAGTCTCTTCTTTCATATTGAGATACCCGGCTATTTCATCTACTCTGGGGGCCCTTTTATGCTGCTGAATCAAATACTCCCTGGCCTGATTAACCTTCTGATAAACCTCATATATACGTCTTGGTATTCTAATAACCGAAGCTTTATCTCTAAAATATCGTTTTATCTCCCCAATAATTGTAGGAGTGGCAAAGCTGACAAATTTGACATCCTCCGAAGTGTTAAACCGTTCAACAGCATTAATAAGAGCAACACATGCCACCTGATAGATGTCGTCACAATCTACTCCACGGTTTGCAAATTTTTTTGAAATAATGTCGGCAAGATACATAAACCTTGATACTATTTGATTGCGAATCTCAACATCCCTGTTTTCGTAATACAATTCAAACATCTCTTTTTCGGACATTTCTTCAGTCCTTATAATCTCTGCCTTCTTGCCCATTTTAAACTGCCTTTCCCAGCTTTTTTACCATCGTAATAGTGTTATCCCCTTGCTTTTGGATTTCTATCCCGTCCATAAGAGAGCCTATTATAGCCAAGGCAAATTTATCGGTATCGTTGTCAAATAATCCGGGGATACTCTGATCAGGAGCTTTGAATTTTATAGAAATCCCATCTTCCAGGCATTGAAAATCTACATTTACTCTCTCGGTCATTGATTTTTTTTCAATGAACTTGCCCAGAACCTCTGAAAGTGCTACTTTTATATCTTCAATAGTGTCTATATCAAAGCCCATTCTGCTGGCAATTCCTGAAACTGTCAGACGGGCAATACTTACATATTCCGCTTTTAATGGAATGAGCATGGAAATTGTGTCCATAATATTCATTAATTCAGACCTCCTCAATAATAAACGCCTTATCCAGACCGGTGATCCTAAATAATTTGCGTACCGTGCTTCTGGGGTTTCTTATTATTATATTATGGTCCTTTTGCCTGACACGCTTTAATGCACCCACTAAAATTCCCAGCCCCATACTGTCTATGTAGGTCAAATCGCTGCAATCCAGGATTATAGTTTGCTGTACATCGTTGATGGATTGATATAGACTTTCTTTAAAATCAGGCGCCGAATAGATGTCAATTTCTCCTTTTACCGAAATAATAACATTTTTCCCGTCATTACTTTCAGTACATAACTCAAACATTTAATACACCTCCAACAGCTCTGGTCAATATCATTTTAACAATTTATTAACGAAATTTATAGTGTTGTCCAAATTTTCTCCTGAATACCCAAACGTTAAAATCATCCGCTTACCTTTAACTCCGGCTTCTCTTAGCAATTGGTTATCACTTATATCAATACCATAAAGTTTTTCTTCTTTATCCGATATTGGAGACACAAGAAGATCCTCATTAAGCTGCATATCAATTCCCAAAAGGCTTATATCCCCAAGCACCTCTTCCACAGGTAAAAAAGCTCCCTGGTTTGAGAATTGCATATATTTCTCCTCATCCAGGATAAATATATCAATTTTCCCCGCCGCCACTTCAACAGTAAACTTCGAATGCATACCCATTTCCAGCGGAGAACCCCGGTTTTCCGGAAAATAAATATTTTGAACCAGAGCATTAATTGAGCCGTTGGTTATTGATGATATTTCCTCCTCAATTATCTGGGTGTCACTGATAAAAAGATTTCCTCCAATAATAATTTTTAAATCAGGCTCAGCACTGTTTACCAAAGGATATATCATTGAGACAATCACAGCAATAGTAAGTAAGATCGCAACCCCGTACCATTTATAGTAGTATATAAAATTCCTTGCTTTATCTTCGTCCACATTAAGAAGTTTAAACAGAGGATTGGGGTGCTTCTTGCGGCGTTGCTTTCTCTTTTCTTCTTCCACATCCGTATATGTTATACCTCTTATGGTTTTATAAGCCTTTTCAACATCCTCAATGGTGTAGCCTCTGCTGTCCTGGCTGCCCTGTTTAAACTTCTTATAGAGAACTAATATCCTTTTTTCAATCTCCTCTGAAGATGCATCTTCCCTTAATCCCAGAATCTCCAGAGCCTTTTCTTTATCCATACATCAGCCCAGCTCATTTATCTTTTGGCTTCATTGTTGGAAATAATAAAACATCTTTAATAGAAAAAGAGTCCGTCAAAAGCATAACAAGGCGGTCAATGCCGATTCCTAAACCTCCGGTAGGCGGAAGCCCGTGTTCCAGCGCCAACAAGAAATCTTCATCCATCATGTTGGCTTCTTCATCACCAGCCTCCCTTTTCTTAACTTGTTCCAAAAACCGTTCTTTTTGGTCAATTGGATCATTTAACTCAGAATAAGCATTCCCGAACTCACGACCGGTAATAAACAATTCAAAACGCTCTGTTAATTCCGGCTTATCAGGCTTGCGTTTAGTAAGAGGCGAGACCTCTACAGGATAATCAATAACAAAGGTTGGCTGAATCAAATTTGGTTCAGCAAATTCTTCAAACATCATACTCAAAACTTCGCCTCTGGCAGGATTGCCCTCTATATCCATACCTTTTGCTTTTGCTGCATTTATCGCCTCTTCATCGGTTTTTATTTCATCAAAATCCACACCGGCATATTTTAATACAGCCTCTGTCATAGTAATTCTTGTCCATGGAGGCGTCAAATCAATATCTTGACCCTGATATTCTATTTTCATTGTCCCCAGAACCTCCCGGGCAACAGTTGATATTAAGCTCTCTGCCAGCTCCATCATACCGTGATAATCGGTGTAAGCCTGATAAACCTCCATCATGGAAAACTCCGGGTTGTGCTTAATTGACATTCCCTCATTACGAAACATACGGCCCAACTCATAAACCCGCTCAAGGCCACCTACAATCAAACGTTTCAGATACAGCTCCGGTGCAATTCTTAAATACATGTCAATATCCAATGTGTTGTGATGGGTAATAAACGGACGGGCAGTTGCACCGCCAGGAATTGTATTCAAAATTGGCGTATCCACCTCAAGAAAATCTCTGTTGTCCAAAAACCTTCTGATTGCTGCGATAATCTTGCTCCTTTGAATAAAAGTCGCTTTTACGTCAGGATTTACAATTAAATCAAGATATCTCTGACGATAACGGGCATCGGGATCCTTAAGCCCATGGAATTTTTCAGGAAGGGGTCTAAGTGACTTGGATAAAAGAGTATAAGAATCCACGTGAATGGATATCTCACCCATACGAGTTTTAAAAACCTTACCGGTAACGCCTATGATATCACCGATATCAAGTTTTTTGAAGTTCTCGTATTCTTCCTGGCCTATGTCATTTATCCTTACATACAACTGTATTCTTCCATCCCTGTCCTGAAGATCACAGAAGCTGGATTTTCCCATACCTCGTTTGCTCATCAGTCTGCCGGCAAGGGAAACATTTTTATTCTCATACCCTTCAAAATCAGAGAGAATCTGATTGGTTCTGTGTGTCACATCATACTTAACAATATGAAACGGATCCTTTCCTTCCTTTTGAAGCTCATATAGTTTGTTGCGTCTGACCTGCAAAATTTCACTCAGATCCTGTTGCTCGTTTTGTTCGTTGTTATTTTCGATAATTTCAGACATTTTTACCTCCAAAAACATTAAAAGAAAACAGTTCACACTATTATGTAAACTGTTTTGGTATCAAAACATAATTATACCCCAAATTACCAGGACTCACAAGAACCATTACTTATAGATTTCAAGTACCTTATACTTAATTTTACCTCCGGGAACCTCAATTTCAACAGTCTCACCGGCTTTATGCCCCAAGAGCGCACTTCCCACCGGAGATTCGTTGGATATCCTGTTGGATGTGGGGTCAGCTTCTGCAGAACCTACAATCTGGTAATCATACTCTTCTTTGGATTTTATTTCGAGGATTTTTACCTTGGTGCCTAAATTTACAACCTCTGTATCAACTTCCTCTTCATCAATAATGGTTGCATTCTTCAACATATTTTCCAGCTTTATTATCTGAGCTTCAACCTGTGCCTGTTCAGTTTTTGCTTCATCATATTCTGAGTTCTCTGAGATGTCTCCAAAAGCAAGCGCTTGTTTTATTCTATCGGCGATTTCTTGTCTTTTTTCGCCCTTTAAATATTCTAATTCTTCTTCCAATTTTTTAAGACCTTCATAAGTAAGAAGGACTTCTTTTTTGCCCATTTTTTTCTCCCCTTTATTGTATTCTGTTGCCCCTTATAAAGTTGATACATTATTTAACATTACGATACATTATAGTGTACGGGTTTTATGATGTCAAGAAATAAAAGAAAACCTCATTTCAAGCCGTTTAAACACCTCAGCCTCGCTCATGTCCCACGCATTTGCACATACTAATATAATAAAGCCTTCAAGCACATTCTCCTCCCATGTATTTAGCAGCTGTTGCCCCAGCCTTCTTTTTACCTTCTCGGAAAATTCTATACATAGACTGAATACTTTCTGCGCTTTTGTGTCAATTATTTTCATTTCGCCCAAGTCCACTATTATACCTTTAAATCTTTGGGGCAATACATCAAAGCTCTCATTATCATCAGGAAACCTTATCCATATCCCGGTACGATTGGCTACATCATAATCTGTTGTTATATGAACAGGTATTCCAGTTTCTAAAAAAGCCCTCTCTGCTTCTACAGGTTCATTTACTCCCTTAGGTATAAGTATATTAATTGTTTTTACTTTTGTGATAAGTATTTCAATAGCATGCTCAAGATATTCAGTTGATCCCGTGACAAGTATTTCCTTATTGATTAAGGCACCTACACCTTTGATTGCACTTAAAACTTCATAGAACAGGTGTAGCGACAACGTTTTTGCTGTTTCACAGAACACAGACGAATCAACCTGATATAGACCGCTAATTAAAGGGTGTTCCAGAACCGGCCAGATATTCTGCTCATAAAGTATCCTGTCCAGCCTGGCCTTAAATCTTTTTCTAAAGCCCGGAAGACACATCGCCTCACTATCATTAAAAGGCAACAGACATACCACCAGATTTAAATTATCAGCTATCTCTATAGGGTATGTTTTAAGCGTAACAGGCTTCCACCACTTTTTTCTTACAGGCAGAAGAATTCCTACGTTCATTATTGCTCCCAAGTATTTAATTCCTGCTACATCATACTTGAGAACTTTGGTAATGATAACAATTATTTATCCAGGTTCATTATTGCCGTATACTATAGTTAGGTGCTTCTTTAGTGATATAAATATCATGAGGATGGCTTTCTGTAAGGCCAGCACTGGTTATCCTGATAAACTTCGCATTGTTCATAAGCTCATCGATATTTTTTGTTCCGCAATATCCCATGGAATGTTTCANCCCTTCTACCAGCTGGAATATTGTATCTGCAATAGGCCCTTTATATGGTACTCTTCCCTCTACACCTTCAGGAACCAGCTTTGCAGTTCCTTCCTGGAAATACCGGTCTTTACTTCCCTGTTTCATGGCAGCCAGTGAGCCCATACCTCTGTATACCTTAAATCGTCTGCCCTGATATATTTCTGACTCTCCGGGGCTCTCTTCAGTACCGGCAAACAAGTTCCCAATCATCACAGAATTTGCACCTGCAGCAATAGCCTTGGGAATATCGCCGCTGTATTTTATCCCGCCGTCTCCAATGATGGGTATATTCAGTTTTCTGGCCTCGACGCTGCAATCGTATATTGCTGTAATCTGAGGCACACCAATACCGGCAACCACCCTTGTTGTACATATGGAACCTGGACCGATTCCTACTTTAACAGCATCTGCCCCCGCTTCTGCCAATGCTCTTACAGCCTCAGCCGTTGCCACGTTACCGGCTATTACCTGAATATCGGGATATGTTCTTTTAATTCTGGCAACAGCATCTATTATGTTCCTGGAATGCCCATGAGCCGAATCCACCGTAATTACATCAACATTTGCATTTACAAGAGCTTCCACTCTTTCCATCATATCGAAGGTTACTCCAACCGCAGCACCCACAAGAAGTCTTCCATCGGTATCCTTTGCCGAATTTGGGTACTGTATTGCTTTTTCAATATCCTTTATTGTTATAAGCCCCTTAAGATATCCTTTATCATCTACAAGAGGAAGTTTTTCTATTTTATGTTTGCATAATATTTCCTTAGCTTCTGCCAGTGTAGTTCCAACCGGAGCAGTTACCAGATTCTCTTTGGTCATAACCTGACCAATTTTCTGGCTATAGTCGGTTAAGAACCGTAAATCACGGTTTGTAATAATTCCCACCAGTATTCCGTTTTCGGTAATGGGAACGCCTGATATTCTGTATTTTGCCATTAGCTCATTGGCATCAGCAATTAAATGATCGGGAGAAAGATAGAAAGGATCGACTATTACGCCGTGCTCAGATCTCTTTACTCTGTCAACCTCTGTAGCCTGTTCTTTTATGGACATATTTTTATGAATAATTCCTATACCGCCTTCACGGGCAATAGCTATGGCCAGTCTTGATTCTGTAATAGTGTCCATGGCTGAACTGATTAAAGGTATATTAAGTTTGATTTTATTAGTCAGATATGTCGAAACATCAATATCCCTTGGCAGCAGCTCTGAATACTGCGGCACCAATAGCACATCATCAAATGTTAAACCAATCTTTTCAAATTTATTATCCATGATAAATCCTCCGTGAGAACAAGTATTTCACTTTACTTTTTTGTATACATTATACATAATTGCTATATTTCCAAAAATATTATACCTATTATACTTGATAGCTTTTTAAAAATCAATTTTAGTTTTATATAAAGATTTTATACAATTTATTGGTTTTCAATCATACATTTTTAATTCTATAGAAATGGAAATGATGCATCTCTGCTGTTGAGGCGAAGAATGTCAGTACAAGTGGAGCTCAGAACGATATTATAGGTTAAGGTCATGATGTTTTTAACTGCAAAAGGTGTAGTGAGTGATGCGGCTGTCCACCGCACAATAAAAAGTTCCTTCACTGGTGTGAAGGATGACACTACTAAGTATTCGAATTATTATACTTACTCATAGCTATCTCAACTGAGGCACAAATTATTGTTATGGCTGCCTTTGCAGCATTTTCAACAGCGCTGTTGACCAGTTTTCTCTCATCATCTGAAAAACGGCTTAATACATAATCAGCCAAATCCATTCTCTCAGGGGCTTTTCCTATTCCGATACGTATGCGGGGGAAGCCTTCTGTTTTTATATGACTTATTATGGAACGCATACCGTTATGAGTTCCGGCGCTGCCTTTTGCCCTGATTCTTATATGCCCTACATCTAAATCTACGTCATCGTATATAATTACAAGATTTTCATAGGGTACTTTATAATAGTCAATAATCTGGCGAATAGCCTCACCGCTGTTGTTCATATAAGTCTGAGGTTTTACCAGAAGAGTCTTCTGCCCCTGTATAATTCCTTCTGCGATTAAAGACTTATGTTTTGATTTAAAACTATTGATTCTATATATTGCTGCAAGGTAATCAATAGTATCAAACCCGACATTGTGTCGGGTTCTCTCATATTTAGGCCCCATATTTCCCAATCCGGCAAGAATAAACATAATAACCCTCTTAATAATCTATTGTTGTGTAAACAATGTTGAGATGGATATATCACCATAGATTCTTTCAATGGCCTCAGCAAAAACATCTGCAACCGTGAGTGTTGTAATTTTACTTATTCTCTTTTCCGGAGGCAGAGGAATTGTGTTCAGCGTCACCAGCTCTTTAATAGCCGAGGTGCGAACCCTGTCAATTGCAGGGCCTGAAAGAACTCCATGAGTACAGCAGGCATACACTTCCGTTGCCCCCAGGTCTATCATAGCATTGGCCGCATTAACTACGGTACCTGCGGTATCAATTAAATCATCCACCAATATGGCTCGTTTACCTTTTATGTCACCTATTATGTTCATAATTTCGCAAACGTTGGCCTTCGGCCTTCTTTTATCAATTATTGCCAAAGGTACGTCAAGCTTTTGGGCAAACTTTCTTGATCTGCCGACACTTCCTACATCAGGCGAAACAACCACCACATCTTCTGTCTTGCCTCCGAACTTTTTATAAAAGTACTGCGCTAAAATAGGGGTTCCCAGAAGATGATCCACTGGAATGTCAAAGAACCCCTGAAGCTGCGGGGCATGAAGATCCATTGTAAGAACCCTGTCGGCCCCTGCCACTGTTATAAGATTTGCCATAAGTTTAGCCGAGATAGGATCCCTTGCTTTAGCCTTGCGATCCTGACGGGCGTACCCAAAATATGGAATAACTGCAGTTATTCGCCCTGCAGAGGCACGTCTGAGGGCGTCAATCAGAATAAGCAGTTCTATTACATTATCATTAACAGGTGTACAGGTAGATTGGATAATGAATACATCCGATCCTCTCACAACCTCATTAATGCTGATTGCTGTTTCTCCATCGGAAAACTTTGATACAACCGATTCTCCCAGAGGTAACCCTACCTTTAACGCAATTTCTTCTGCAAGTTGTCTGTTTGAATTACCTGCGAAGATCTTAATGTCCTTGCCATGAAGATTCATTTGAAATAACAACCTCCAACTAAGATAATTATTTTTTATCTAATCCCTTTCGTTTTACCCAGTCAGCAATTATTGTCTGTCGGTTTCTGGCAATAGCCAATGAGTATTCAGGCACTTCATCGGTTATGGTTGAACCGGCTGCAATATATGCATAATCATTAATTACAACAGGAGATACAAGGTTGACATTGCATCCTACAAACGCATTGTCACCAACCATTGATCTGGTTTTCTTTTTACCATCATAATTCACTACTACAGCACCACATCCTATATTGACATATTTCCCAATATCTGCATCGCCTATATATGACAAATGCGGGACTTTAGAATTATTGCCAATGTTGGAATTTTTTATTTCCACAAAGTCACCAATTTTCACGTTTTCACCGATATTTGAACCGGGTCTGATATATGCGAAAGGTCCGACTTTTGTGTTGCTGCCTATCTGAGATTCAATCATCACAGAATTCATAAAATTAACCCCGTCTTTGACAACACTGTTTTCGATCCGGGAATAAGGCCCTATATGGCAATTTTCACCAATTACCGTATTCCCCTCCAACTGTGTGCCAGGGTGAATTATTGTATCCTTTCCTATTACCACCTTATTATGAATCATGCAGGTTTCGGGTAAGTGGAAGGTAACACCATTATCCATATGTTTTTTTATGATCCGATTTAGGATTATACGTTCTGCCTCGGATAGCTGATTTCTGTCATCAACCTTGAGCAATTCTTCAGAACTGGATGCTTTGTATCCGCTAACCTTCAGACCTTTGGCATATAGTTTCTTAATTATATTCTTAATACTAAGACTTTCGAAATGGTTTTCTTCTTTGAAATCAAATACTTCAGTTAATAATAACTCTGTATTAATAAGACAAATATCGGTCAGACTTCCTTCTGTATTAGTAATAACGGTTACATGATTATTCTTTTCCAAATGATACTCAAAGGCAGACTTGATAGTTCCCGCACATATGGCAGGATATTCACCGGGTAAAATCAGTACTGTACCTTTTTTATTTTTAGCCAAAACATCTTGCAAATTACGTATAAAAATACTATTATCAGATTCTTCATTACTCTGTATCTGAATGCTCTCTTCCGGTAATACCGCTTTAATAAGCTCTGAGTCCCGACCCAGTAGAACAACCAGTTTATCTGAGCCTGCTTTAAGACTTGCTTCAATTGTATATGATAGCATCGCTTGTCCACATATTTTATGGAGATATTTTGGTAAAGATGAATTCATGCCGGTTTCTTTAGCCGATGTAATAATAAATGCCACCAGTTCCTGCAAGAGATTTATACCCCCTGATTACTATAGTAAAGTTTTTCATCTATAATTATTCTCTCATGTTTATTGGAGTAATGCAATTGACATTTTTCATATTTTAATGCAACAAAATAGGCACTTCATATTCAAGAAGTGCCTAAGTTCATCGACCTTTAGGAAATTATTCCTGAAGGATAGTACCAGCGGCTTCTTCCTCCGCCAGCATTGACTGGTACTTTTCTAGTATTGCATTTTGCACCTTATTTCTCGCTTCTGCATTAATAGGATGCGCAATGTCTCTGAATTCACCAGTTGGGGTTTTACGACTAGGCATTGCAATAAATTGTCCGCCTTGACTTTCAATAATTTTGATGTCATGAACAACAAATTCGTTGTCAAAAGTAACCGACACCACTGCCTTCATTTTACCCTCAGCATCAACTTTACGAATTCTAATGTCTGTAATCTCCACTTTAGCAGCCCACCTTCCGATTAGCAATGTAGTTTTTATGTTTGATAATATAATTTCGCCAAATATTCCAAAATTCCTCCTTTTTTTAAAATTTATTTTTAATATTTTCCATTAAGCTGATGTGTAAAGTCACTTGGAATCCGCATTATTACAGAATTTTAGTATATTCTTGCCTTTAAAATAGTTTTTGTTTTTATTTGTTATTATGGAAAAATACGTATTTCGTCCGGCAATCTTTTCTTTTCTTGAATAAATGCTTGTATTTGATATATAATTCTATCTGAAACGTTGAGAAACGGAGTGTATTATGGGACATCAAAATAATTTATTGGTTAGAAGCGATACAAAAGTGCATATGATAGGCATCGGAGGCATAAGCATGAGCGGGCTTGCTGAGATTCTTATGCATAAAGGTGTAAAAATCTCAGGTTCCGATTTGTCAGAAACTGAAATTACTAAAAGATTAAGGGATATGGGAGCAGATATTAACTACTCACATAAGGCATGCAATATCAACAATCAGGATCTCGTTGTATACACTGCTGCTATTTCCAAAGACAACCCTGAGATTATTGAGGCAAAAAAGCGTAATATACCTACTATTGAAAGATCCGAGCTATTAGGTGCTATAATGGATCAGTTCCAAAACTGCATCGCTGTTTCGGGTACCCACGGAAAGACAACAACTACTTCCATGATTGCAACGGTATTATTGGAAGCAGGTCTGGACCCTACTATTCATGTAGGTGGACTGCTTGACCTGATAGGCGGCAATACCCGCATTGGCAATAGTGATTATTTTATTGCCGAAGCCTGTGAGTATAAGAATAGTTTTCTGCAGTTCAGACCTTCTCTGGCCGTAGTCCTTAATATTGATGCAGACCATCTGGATTTTTTTAAGGATATGGATAATATACGTAAATCTTTTGAAAGGTTCCTTGGCAATGTAAGGGATCCGGGAACAATTATACTTAATATTGATGATCCTCAAACCAAAGCTATTTTAAAGGTGCTGACACGTCCTGTAATAACTTATGGAATTAATTCCTCTGATGCAGATTGGAGCTGTAAAGAAGTTACATTCCAACAGGGTTATGCAAAGGTAACAATATTATACAAAAAATCCCTGTGGGCAAGTTTAAACCTCGCTGTACCGGGACTCCATAATGTATCAAACGTACTGGCTGCTATTGCAACTTGTCATAGTTTAGGTGTAAATAAGAGTGATATAGTCAACGGTTTGGAAAAATATAAAGGCACCCACCGGCGTCTTGAAGATAAAGGAATAATATACGGTATAAGGATTATGGATGATTATGCTCATCACCCTACCGAAATACAGGCCAGTTTAAGTGCTGTGAGAGCTCTGGCAACCAATCGTCTTTTTTGTGTATTTCAGCCCCATACCTACACCAGAACCTTTGAGCTTATTGATGATTTTTCCAGGTCTTTTGCCCAGGCTGATACGGTAATAGTAACCGATATATATGCAGCAAGAGAAAAAGATACGGGTATTATCAATTCTCGTATTTTAAGCGACCGGATAAACCTGAATACCAGCAACTCAGTTTATTTGCCTAAGTTTGATGATATCGTCAAATACCTTAAGGAAAATGCAGCTGCCGGTGACCTTGTTATTACAATGGGCGCAGGGGATGTTTATCGTATTGGTGAAATGCTTCTTGCCGGTTCAGATAATTAGCTTCACCAAAGTTTTGTCACCAATACTGTCATATCATCATGCTTTCCCTGGCTGCGTTTTTTTGCTTCATTTAAAATTCCTTCTGCCATAAGCTGCGCATTAATTGTATCCAGCTCCTCGATATGTTTTTGTAATTCAATGGATTCCCCTGAAACCGAAAATGCTTCAAGTATGCCATCAGATATCATAATTACAAAATCTCCTCCCGAAAGGGCAACAGGTTTATAATGCAGAGGCCGGGCAGATCCTGTATCATTATTTCCGATTATTATTTCTTCCGAACAATACCGGTTTTTTACAAAGGACGGAGGAGCGCCGTATTTGTAAAAAGAAGCCGCTCCAGAAGAAAGATCAATGGAGCATAAATCAATGGTAGCCAACCTTTCATTTTCTCCACGCATGTTTAAATAAAGATTTAGCAGCCTTATTGCCAAGCTGGCCTCAATTCCATCATCCAGTAAACTCTCCAGTATCTGAATTGCTGTCCGGCTGAACTTATCAGCTTGCTTGCCGCTTCCGGTGCCATCGCTTATGGCACTGATATGGTATCCTTTACAGGTAACTAAGAAGGTGAAATTATCACCGGATACAANTGAAGTCTCCCTGGCTGTACGTGCAACACCGGTAACTGTTCTGTATCTTGGCTTTTTCATGTATCTTAAAACTGTATATCCGAGAAAATCTCTTCTGCATTCACCTGTCCTTATAAAATTGTTTCGAACATTTTCCTGAATTATCTCATCAAGAACTTTTGCATCAATTCTATTTTTCCCATCCACCAGAACATCCATATAAGGTCTGGATTCTTTTTTATTATGATAGCGAAAAGCCTTAACCGGGATACTTCTGTTTCCGGCAATTGCAAGAAGTTTGCTTTCAACTTTATAGTCCCTCTCCTCATCGTCCACCAGGCTGCGGGCAAGAGTCATAACGCTTCCGGAAATGATATTTGCCTGCTTACTGAGTAAAGCCCTGCTTTCCATAAGCCTTTGTCTCCAGACCTTATCGGTTTTATAGATTGAATAAGCTGTTTGCAAGGCTTCAATAAATTTTTCAGGTTTTGTACATACAGATTTAAACCATGCAGGAATCTCAGGCTGTCCATTCTCATCCAGTTTTAAATTTGACAGTGTTTCTTCTATCAATTTATAGGTTTTATAAAAGTATGTATTCCAGCATCTGTCACACATGCGGCAGCGATTACAGACCCTTTCGGCCACTGATTCAATAATCCACTGTAAAGCAGTGCCTTTATCATCTTCATAATCCATGATTGTTTCCTCAATATTCATAGATACACGGGCCAGTCCCTTGCCTAAAACAAATATCTTGTCAGCAGCTTCATGCGCATGGCTGGAATTGCATTCAGAAATATTTACCATCGTATCCGGCATTCCACCTAATTCATCACTTATAAAATCAGCAATTGTTTTGGGAATGAGCAAAAACAAAATTCCCGAAACCAGAGCTTCACAATATCTTACTATGAGGCCTCCATCCAGAACTGAAAGGCCGGAAAAAAATATAATTGCCAAGGTCCACAATGAAACAGCAACAGTACGGGTCTTTACGGGAATCCCTGCTGCAGCTCCGGCTAACGCCAGCATACCCGGTACAGAAAGAGCTCCCGGTATATCATATGCAGCAATTACCATTCCCAATATAGCACCAATCAATGCCCCAACACTGCTTCCCTTGCGCCTTGCAATAATCAGTACGGCTAAACAGGCCAAAACAGAGCTTATCTCGCAATCCCATATCATAATGTTTTCCATACTTATAATAACTGTTCCCAACAGCATTGTTCTGGAAAACAGTGTTTTGCCATCAATGATGTCACTGCGGTTGTCCCTTAGTTTCTCTGTTCCGGGGGCCATAATCAATGAAAAAAGAAAAACCAGAACCGCACTTAACAATGATACCACCAGATCATAAAGATGGAAGCCCTGAACAGCACCTCTTATAAGACCAGTAATTCCTATTATAAATGCCATCAATACTGAACGGGCAAACATTGAATCGTTTCTCGCGCTGTTATTTAATACAACATGTAAAAGAACCTCAAACAGTACAAAAGCCAGAAGCTGCCTAATTGTTTCAAAGAAATTCGAGAATATTGCATTACCAAGTGTGATTGACAATATGGCGATTATCTTTGAAATGCCGCTGAATCCAGCCACAACATAAAATGCCGAAGCAAAAGGCCTTATAACTCCGAAAAGATTTGCTCTTGAAAAAATAAAACAAATCAGAAAGCCAATAATATGGTGCGTTTTAATGTCGGAAAGGTGATTGATAAAATATTTTGATAAGTTTTTCTCACTCTTTAGTGATGTTACGTTTTCCATACATGGTTCCTCCATAGATTTGTCTTTAGTAAAAGCATTACTAAATTATATGAAGGAACCCTCTGAAATAGTATTTACTTCCCGTTTTGCGGGAAATAGCGATACTTTCATTTAATATATTTATAATAATAGATTGCAAGCTGAGTCCGATCCCGCAAATTCAGCTTTTCCAAAATAGCGCTGATATAATTGCGGACTGTTCCTTCACTGAGATATATCATTTCTGAAATTTCCTTATTGGATAAGCCGTCTGCCACGTGGG